>Ga0187827_10005163_pt1 | contig 15590 bp, 11 predicted proteins | sample ETNtaG_39_FD_167969 | JGI IMG/M metagenome (GOLD analysis project Ga0187827, IMG submission 167969) | Marine microbial and viral communities from oxygen minimum zone, Eastern Pacific Ocean - ETNP2014_SV_150_PacBio MetaG (Illumina Assembly) | ecosystem: Environmental > Aquatic > Marine > Hypoxic...
TATTACCAGCCTACCCGGTCAGTATGATTTTGAAGTCAAGGAGAGGGGGCAGACTCTTTCAGTGGGACAGAGACAGCTAATAGCTTTTGCTAGGGCCCTGGTATTCAACCCGGAGGTGCTGCTGGTCCTTGATGAAGCCACTTCCAGCATAGACTCGGAGATAGAAGCCCTGATACAGAACGCACTATCCAGAATCATGAAGGACAGGACTACCATTGTGATTGCTCACAGGCTTTCTACAATAAAGAATGTGGATAAGATAATCGTGCTCTCACACGGCGAGCTAGTTGAGAGAGGGACTCATTCCGATCTCCTTAAGGCTAAGGGTATTTACCATAAGCTTTACAAATACCAGTACCAGCTGCAGAAGTAACCCATATGAGAATTTACAGCTGTCTTACCAAAAAAAATTTAGTTCCCGTTCAAATACTTTCCATACATTTATGGCGGGGATGTCCAGCCAAAGCTTCTATTTTTTTCTTCTCATACTTATTTGTTAATTATAGACATACTTTTCCCTGAATATACCACAGTTCATACATTCAAGCAGTAAATTATGATAAAATAAAAAATATTTTTATCCAAGAAGATGTTAGTAAAAGACTTTTATTTTAATACAGCTTTGATCCTTTTAGGGTCTTACCTTACCGGGGCATTCCCAACTGCCTATATTGCCGGCAGGCTGAGAGGCATTAACATTCTCAGATCTGGTACCCGTAATGTAGGTGGTATGAATACTATTTCCAGCGTAGGTGCATTCTATGGAATAATAGTTGCTGTCATTGATATTGGAAAGGGATTTCTGGTGGTATACTTAGCAGACAGGTTTTCCAGCGGCCACCCTTTTATCCCCTTATGGGCTCTTGTGGCAGTTGTAATAGGACATAACTGGATGGTCTATATTGGTTTTAAAGGAGGCAAGGGTGTAGCAACCCTAGTAGGCGGCCTTCTTTTTCTATCCCCCTGGTCCATATTGTTTCTCTTTCTCGTCTTTGTTCCTATTACTTTTATCCTGCTAAAGGACAGCTACCTGGGCACATCTACAGGTTTTTTCATCTTGGGCTTTTTCCTATGGATATGGGAAGGAAGTGTATGGTGGACGGTCTTCGGGCTTATGATAACAGCGGTCTATTCTATAAAATGTGCATCCCTGATAAGGGAGTACTTTACAGAAAAGCGAAGGGATATACATCCCTTCCTGAAAAAATTATTCAGACCTTTTTTTAAGGATTTATAAGCCTTACCTGAAAAGATAGGCATTCTGATAACAATTATTATATAATCAACGTAATATTATATAGATGACTGCTGAGGAAAAATGAAATGTCCATACTGTACAAATCTTGATACGAAAGTTGTGGATTCGCGTCTTACAGATGCTAATGACAGTGTCAGGAGAAGACGTGAATGTGAGAAATGCGAAAAGAGATTCACTACTTATGAACGCATTGAGACCAAACCCATAGCGGTCATAAAAAAGGACAACACAAGGGAACCTTTTGACCGCAACAAGATAATGAGCGGTCTTATAAGGGCTTGCATAAAACGTAATATCAGTGCAGAGACCTTAAGTGAGCTAGTAGATGATATAGAAAATGAAATACAAGGACTACCCGGTAGCGAAATACAGTCACGCGAACTGGGCAACCTAGTGCTTAAGAGGTTAAGAGTCTTGGACAAGGTGGCATATATCAGGTTCGCGTCTGTTTACAAGCAATTTGATAATATCAGGCAATTTACAAGTGAGCTTACACGCCTAAAAAAAAAGAATTAATCTTTTTTTATTCAAATTTTTTTTAAAATCTATTATTATAAAATCTAATCGTATGCTTCTGGTGCTTGTTTTTTATTAATTTATTCTTATTTGTTAGTAGTATTAAATGCTTAGTTATCTGGGTTACAGATTACTTGAGATCATTACTTTACTTCTCCCCTATCCACTTGCATATACAGTAGCCCATTACAGTTCAATGCTGTGGTTTGCCACCGGTACTAACGTTGGTTATATAAAAAAGAATATTTCCACAGTCCTAAAAAAAGACATTGATGATCCTGAAGTCCACAGAATCGCAAAAAAGATTTTTATCAACTGGGGAAAAAATATAGTAGATTTTTTAAAACTAGGCGTAGTATCAAAAGAAAGACTGAGACAGAGAACCAGGCTGAATGGAGTGCGCCATATTGATAAAGCCCTTGAACAGGGCAAAGGCGTGGTGCTATTTACATGCCATATAGGAAATTTTGAGTGGGGTGCTTGCAGGCTGGCAGTAGACGGTTATGCTATAAGGGGTGTCAGCCTAATTCGAAAGAGCGAGAGGACCAACTGGTTTTTTGAATCAAAAAGGCTCTCAAAAGATGTGCAGACACTTTATATCAACAGGATAGTCAATGTTTTCAAATATCTCAAAGATAATGAAATAATAGCCATTCCTTCTGACTGGGATTCTTCCGAAAATCGAAAAAGACAATTTGATTTTTATGGTAAAAAAGCCTACCTCCCAACTGGGGCAGTTCAGATAGCCCTTAAATCAGGTGCAGCTCTGATACCTTGTTTCATATGGAGAAAAGATAAATATACTCATCAGCAAATAGTAGAAGAGCCTATAAAACTGGACCGTACAGGCGAAAAAGAAGAGCAGCTTGAGAAGAATATCAAGAAAGTTCTTCCCCTGATGGAGAAATATATCTCTGAACATATTGAAGAATGGGAACTCTTCCACAATATCTGGGTAAACTGATAACATTGTTCCTCAAAAAATGCCACTGATTTCTCCATTTTTTATTTTTATTGTTGCCCATTGATGTTAATAATGGTAAAACTTTATTGGCGAATTTTTAAAAAGAAGGAGAGTCCAAAATAGAGATAATTGATGATAAAAAACCTGAAATCCTATGGCATACTACTCCGGTCAGTGATGCACATAAACTACTGGATACTGATCTGGAAAAAGGCTTAAGCGAAGATTCAGCCAGAGAGAAACTGGAAAAGTTAGGTCCAAACCAACTGGAAAAGAGAAAAGGAAGGACTCCTTTTAAGATCTTCATATTTCAGTTTAATGACTTTATGATTTGGATGCTTATCGCTGCTGCATTTATCTCTGGTATTTTAATTAGAGAAGTAACTGATGCTGTAGTGATACTTATAATCCTTTTTATAAATTCCATACTAGGTTTTGTCCAAGAGTTCAGAGCGGAAAGAGCCCTTCAGGCATTAAAAGAGCTTGCATCGCCAAGTGCCCTAGTAATCAGGGACGGAAAAGAAAAGAATATATACTCAAGGGACTTGGTGCCGGGTGATATTGTAAGGCTTTCTGCCGGAGACCTTGTACCTGCAGATTGCAGGATAATACTCCAGATAAACATTCAGGCAAATGAATCCATCCTTACAGGTGAATCCCTACCTATTGCCAAGACTTCTTCCCTTATTGAAGATGAACATATACCTCTCGGTGACAAGAAGAACCTTCTTTTCGGAGGCACTACTATCGTAAAGGGTCGTTGCCGGGCTGTTGTCATCGGCACAGGCCACAATACTGAGATAGGCAGGATAGCCAGCATGGTTCAAGAAGAGGAGGGCATGACCCCACTACAGGTAGAATTAAAGACTGTCAGTAAAAGGATAGGCATTATCTGCCTAGTGATCAGCGCTGTGGTATTCGCTTCAGGCATACTCAAAGGTAATTCTGTCGCCCAAATGCTACTGGTAGCTGTAGCCCTAGCTGTAGCTGCAATCCCCGAAGGTCTCCCTGCCATTGTGACAGTATCTCTGGCTTTAGGTGTACAGAGGATGGCAAGAAATAATGCTATAGTTAGGAGATTAAGTTCGGTTGAGACACTTGGAGGCGTATCGGTAATCTGTACTGATAAGACTGGAACGCTTACCCAAAACCGAATGATTGTCAGGAAAATATATAGCGGTCTTTCAACAGTTTCTGACTACGATGATTACATTGAAAAATTCGGAAAGACCTGTGTGGGTCCTGATACCGATGACGAGATAAGAGGATATTTTAATTTTTTAAAAAAGGGCTGGAATAAAGCCTTAAAAATGCTCCTATTGAATTCTATGCTCTGTAATGATGCTTATTATCTGGACCGTAAGAATTGCGAAATTGCCGGAGACCCTACTGAAGCAGCCCTTTTAGAGCTGGCTGATTCCTACTCGCTGGATAAGAAAGCCATCGAAAGAAAATATCCAAGGCTCATGGAGGAACCCTTCGATTCCATAAGAAAGATGATGTCCACTATAAATAAAGTACCTGAAGATGAAATAGGTAAACACCAGAAAGAATACATCCTGTTTTCCAAAGGAGCTCCGGAAGTTATCCTTGAGAGATGTACCAGAATATACAAGGACGGGAACATCGTCGATATAACGGGAACTAATCTGAAAAAAATAAATAAGAACAACACTGTCCTAGCAAAAAAAGCCATGCGTAACCTTGCTTTTGCTTTTAAATATATAGATAAACTTCCCAAGGAAGATGGGATAGGAAAAGAAGAGAGCGGTCTTGTCTATTTGGGTATGGTGGGAATGATAGACCCCCCACGGCCGGAAGTATATGATGCCATTGAAAAGTGCAGGGAGGCAAACATAAAGATCCTTATGGTTACCGGTGACCATAAGATTACAGCATCGGCCATAGGCAAAGAGCTTGGCATACTAGACCCTGGAGGCAAGGTAGTCGATGGTATCGAACTTGACAAAATGTCTGAAAAGGAACTGGAAAACGAGATAGAGAATATAAATATATTTGCCCGGGTCTCTCCTTCCAATAAGGTTACCATCGTAGATGCTTTGAAGAAAAAGAAGTATATTGTGGCCATGACAGGTGACGGTATAAATGATGCACCTTCATTGAAAAAAGCAGATATAGGTGTGGCTATGGGTATTGTCGGAACTGACGTAAGCAAGGAGTCCAGTGATATGATCCTTACAGATGATAACTTTGCCACCATAGTCAAAGCCATAAAACAGGGCAGAATTATATATGACAATCTGAAGAAATTCATATTGTTCCTGCTTTCATGCAATATCTCAGAAGTCCTAATCATGTTCCTTTCCATTGTGGTCGGGGACTATATTTTCTTATGGATCACAGGACAGAGGGGATTTTTTTATATCCCTCTATTACCAGTCCAGATACTCTGGATGAACCTTATAACAGACGGTCTCCCTGCTATGGCGTTAGGTGTGGACCCCGCACAGAAGAATATAATGGATAGAAAAACCACTAAGAAGAAGGAGCCTATTCTGAGTGCCAGGAGGCTGGGTATGGTAGGATGGCAGGGGATTATAATAACACTTGGAGCAATATTTGTTTATTTTGCAGCACCCATTATGTTTAAAAATGATAATCATATATTCCAGACAATGGTATTTACTACCCTGGTGATAACACAGCTTCTACATGCCTATAATTTCAGATTTGAAGATAAGGGCATATTCAGGAAACATATATGGGGTAACAAATATCTTAACCTGGCAGTGGTAGTCTCAATTTTACTCCAGATCGGTATTATCTATGTGCCCTGGCTGCGCGATGTTTTCAAGACAGCATATCTTAAGTTGGACCACTGGGTTATAATCATAGCCAGTTCAGTAGTTTCGGTATTACTGATAAATATTATAAATGAGATAATATACAAGAGGCAGAAGTCCAGAGCTTTTTACTAATATTTATTAAGTATAAAAGTTTCGTTAGATTCTCTGCATTAAAGCTATCTATGGATTCGCCAGGTCATTCTTTTCTGTGACTATTATTCAAAGTTCTTCTCCACTATCAGGTATGAGTCTTCAAACATGAACAGTGCTTCCTTGAATGTCTTGCCACCAAGTTTCCTGGTTTTTAAAAAATATATCTTATCGCCGGAGAAGTCCAGAAGATCATCCTATGACAGGGATGCCCTGGCCAACAACATATCTGGGCAATTATTCTGGAAATATAGTCTTTTACATTAATAAATTCTACCTGGCCATTCTACCTGCTTTGATGCTCTTTATATTAGTTGGCATGGCTGCAATATAGTATTGTTTTTCTCTTTTATCCGTATTATTTATTATGGCCAGCATTATTTTTATAGCCTTTGTATCAACATCCTCTACACTAATGACCGGTCTAGATTTTTAGAGGTTCACTATCTACAGATCTATTATATTGCTAAAGTTTCCCTGCCTAATCCTGAATCGTAAGTTATCTACATAGAGCTTCAGGCTATTCTTATGCTTTCAGAAATATGCTTGGATGTTTCGTCTGGATTCTTTAGCATATCTGGCACCTCTTCGATAACACTTCCTCCAGATAGTCTTAGTTCTTTGATATTAGAACGATACTTCTAATTTGAGTTTATTATATGTGCGCCACCTAGAAAACCGTTTGCACTAAACAGCCTAAAAAAAATAGATCTTTATTAAATAATGTTATTGCTATTATTTTTATAGACTACAAGCTGTTTTTATATATAAACTTTTTAGCTTATGAACATTTTGAGTAGCCGCAATTCCTGCATACATAACAGCCACTTTCCGGCTCCATTATACCCCCACAGTCTATCTCCGGACATATCATGATTGACCGTGGCCCGCTGGTTACATCAAAGTCGAATTTATTATACCCCTTAAGTGAGAATTCTATTGCCTTTCCTATAGCATCAGTACATGAAAGCACGCTAGTATTTTCATCAGCTATACAGGTGATACACCGTATACCCTCTACCTGGCCTTTTATTTCATCCAGATCCATACCGGACCTTATAGATATACTAAGAAGTCTGCCCACTGCTTCTGTAAGGGCAGTACAACCTTCCTCGCCGGTATTTGTAAATATCTCACATATGCCATGCTCGTCACTGTTCACTGTTACGTAAAGCTTGCCGCAGCCTCCGATATTATATTTCTTGGTCATGCCCTGAGTGATGTCGGGTCTAGACCTAGGTTTTATGATGGGTATTTTATCTGAATGCATGACTTCTTCTGACCCGTTTTTCTGAATTTTATCTTTAGCAGCAGCTCTTTTTTCTGCTTCCTTTACCGAAACTTTTTTATCTTTCCCGGCTGTATTCTTCTCTTCTTTTTTCTTCTGTACCTGAAGGACCTGAGCATCCCTACTTCCGTCCCTGAATATGGTAATGCCCTTACACCCCAATCTGTATGCCAGCATATAGACTTCCTCAACATCTTGGACTGTAGCAGACTTTGAAAAATTAACTGTCTTCGAGACTGCATTATCTACAAATTTCTGGAAGGCAGCCTGGCTTCTCACATGCCATTTCGGGGCAACTTCATGGGCAGTCTTAAAGACCCTGCTGTGTTCTGAAGGCACTTCTTCCAGATCTTTAAGATTTCCGGTTTCACCAATCTTTTCCATCAATGCTTTGCTATAGAATCCTTCACTTTCCGCTATTTTCTTAAAGTGTTTATTGGTTTCAAGGAGCTTATCCTCATCCATCACATTCTTTACAAATGAGATGGCAAACAATGGTTCTATACCGCTAGAGCAATCAGCTATTATGCTCAATGTTCCTGTCGGTGCAATAGTGGTAGTGGTTGCATTCCTGATTTTATATCCCTCGGGTGTATCATAGATACTTCCTTTGAAGTTAGGGAATTCGCCTTTTTCCTTTGCCAGTTTCTTGGAAGCTTCTTTTGATTCGTCCTGTATAAAACTCATGACCTTATCACCGAGCTCAAGAGCTTCTTCGCTGTCATAGGGAATACGCAGCAATATCAGGAGGTCTGCCCATCCCATTACTCCCAGGCCAATCTTCCTGTTACCTTCAACCATCTTACGAATCTTATCTATGGGATACTTGCTCATATCTATTACATTATCCAGAAACCTGACCGAATTATGGACTACCTTTTTCAGTTTGCCAAAATCCACCTTGGTGATTCCTTCGTCCTCTTCCACCATATGTGCCAGATTGATGGAACCCAGATTGCAGGCTTCATAGGGCAATAGAGGTTGTTCTCCGCAAGGATTAGTGCTCTCAATCTGACCGAGGTGGGGCGTAGGATTATCTTTGTTTAGCCGGTCCAGAAAAATAATACCAGGATCACCATTCTTCCAGGCGTGCTCGACTATCTTTGAAAAAATTTTCCTAGCATTATACCTGTCATTCACTTCCTTAGTCCTTGGATTCACAATCTCATATTTCTCATCATTTTCCACAGCCTTCATAAAGGCTTCAGTGACACCAACAGAAATATTGAAATTAGTGAGTTTCTCATTATTCTCCTTAGCAGAGATAAAATCCAGTATATCAGGATGATCCACCCTCAAAATTCCCATATTTGCACCGCGCCTAGTCCCTCCCTGCTTTATGGTGTCTGTGGCTGCATTGAATACAGTCATAAATGAAATAGGCCCGCTAGATACTCCCTTGGTGGAAAGTACGACATCATTCTTTGGTCTTATTTTTGAAAAAGAATAACCTACTCCTCCACCTGATTTTTGTATAAGCGCCGTTTCTTTTAACGCCTCAAATATATCTGACATAGAATCCCCTACAGGCAAAACAAAACATGCGGCCAACTGCTGTAGCTCTTTCCCTGCATTCATAAGCGTCGGGGAATTTGGGAGAAAATCAAGATCAGTCATTATATCTAAGAATAATCTTTCTATTTTCTGAATCTCTTTTTCTGTCTTACCGTATTTTTTTTCTGCAGATGCAATATTCCTAGCCACCCTTATAAACATTTCAACAGGCTGTTCTAAGAGGTTGCCTTTTCCATCCCTCTTAAGATAACGCTTCTGCAGCACCTTTATGGCATTCTCTGAAAGTTCCAACTTCTTGCGGAGATAATAATCGTTCAAATTTTTCTTTTTATTCTTCTTATCCGTCTCTCCCATGAATAATTGCCTTCCCAAATTATATTCTTTTATTTGATTTATATTAAATAATTATTCTTCGTAAATATCCTACCTGTATATGTTTTTTAGCAAAATCAATAGAAATACACCGCCCGACAGCATTTTAGGCTTGATATTTTCTTAATCCCGATCTCCAAAGTAGTACTTTACTCAGGATATTGTGTATATATCTATATTAGAATACTAGATATTGTATGTCAAATAATTTTTAAAAATTTAATATTATATCAATATCACTAAATATTAGAGGCTGATTCCCTCCCAGTGTACCAATAAAACCTGTCATTGCTAAGACAAGATCGAAAGCAATAACCTTAGATAATGGGTAGAAAAAAATTATGCCAAACATATTCATAAATACACATTAACTATATTTCTGGTATAATATTTATCTCGATTAGTATTGCTGTTATCAATATAAAAATAGTTTTAATACGAGGAGGACTATGAGTTCAATCATCAAAAAGCGAAGGAAGAAGATGAGAAAGAAAAAGCATAAGAAGATGCTTAAGAAGACAAGATGGCAAAGAAGAAATAAATAATAACCATATTGGCAAAACATGATTATAGGAAATTCAGAAAACTATAAAAATTTCCTTGATTACCTTGAAAATCACATCCTTCTCTGTGACGGAGCAATGGGAACAGAGCTTCACGCGGTAGGTGTTTATGGATGCCTTGATGCTGCAAACATAAATAACTATAACAGGGATAAAGTAATCAATGTCCACCTTGATTACCTTGAAGCTGGATCCGATATTATCCAGACAAATACTTTCGGAGCAAACCCTATAAAGCTGAGCTCATACAGCCTTGATGACAGAACCGAAGATATTAATAAAAATTCCGTTTCTATTGCCAAGCAGGCAATTGATATTTATGAAAAAAAGACTTCTTCAACCAGAAAGAACTTCATTGCCGGAGATGTCGGTCCTACCGGAAAACTGATGGAGCCTTCCGGAGACCTGAAATATGATGATGCCGTAGAATTTTTTTCCAGACAGATGTCCGCACTTATAGAAAGCAGAGTGGACTTTCTGCTTATTGAGACCATGTTGGATATAAATGAAGCACTTGCAGCAGTAGAAGCTGCCAGGAAGATATCAGGAGACATACCAGTAGCCTGTACACTCTCTTACGGTAGCAGTGGTGTTACTCTTATGGGAAATAAGGCAGAAGAATCAGGGAAAATATTACTTGAAGCCGGTTGCAACATAATAGGTGCAAACTGCAGTATCGGTTCAGATTCCATGCTTAATATTGCTAAAAAGTTAAGATCTACCCAGCCTGATGCCAAACTTATATTTCAGCCGAATGCAGGACTTCCTGTTTTAAAGGATGGCAATACCACATATAATGAGACGCCAGATATTATGGCACGGAACATAAGTCAATACCTGAAATACAGCCCTTCTATCCTTGGTGCCTGCTGCGGCAGTGCTCCGGGACATATAAAGAAAATAGCATCTCTAATCTGATATAGACCTGCCTGTAAAATTATTCATTTAAAAGTATTTCTAATTATTTTAATATATTATTTATAGACTGTAATGAACTATAAATATATTAGAAGTTGAAAAGGGAAAGAGCGATATAAAAACTAGGTTAGATGATATGTGGTGTCCTGGATACAGCGCTCTTGCCATACAAGAACTCTTACGTGTTCCAATTACAAGCTAAGCGTTAGGATGACTAAGAGTATAAACAGGAAACAGTATAAGATATCTAGGAAAAAGCATAAGAAAAAACCGGTAAAAGAAACAAAAAAAGATGATGCTCCGTCTGCCAGTAAATCATAAAAAAATTGATAGAAATCCTGTCAGTAAGGAAGATTACCCAAGAAACTAGCACTTTTAAAATAAAGCTTAAAAAGAGTTTTATTCAATCCTACTCTTTAATGCTCTTTCCACAATACCATATTTATTCCCTGCATTCCAAAACAGAAATCCATTAACTCCAAGGTCTTCGGCTGCTTCTATTTGTAGCAGGATCTCTCTTTCCGTATAGTGCATCTGGAGTCCGAATGCCTGAATCCACGGGATCACCATGCATCTTGTATTCCCAATCCTTGCAAGCCCCTTATCAAGAGTATATTTTACCACTTCATATGGATGTGCTTCAGGAAATATAAAACCCAGAAAACCAGAAGAATAATGTGAAGGATAGGACATAGGATAAAGGTAATCAAGATATAGCGCCATCTCCTCTATAAGCTGTCCTATGCCCTGATCGTTTTCAGATATAAGTGTAAAACCAAAGACATCTGCAGATATCTTTATCGGGTAATCCTTTGTCGCTTCCCTTACTGCCTTTAGAAATCCTGTTATAGCCCATGCTTTTTCCCGGTTCAACTCATTAGCCGGAAAGCTTGCCAGAAAAAGTTTTCCTTTTGCAGGAGCCCTTATATAGTCAAACTGTACTTCATCAACGCCTTTTTCTACAAGTTCCAGTACCAGTTCTATATAATGGTCCCATATTTCTCTGTTATATATGTCCAGCCAGTATCCGCCATCTAAATATATTCGTGAACCTGTATTTCTGTTCTGTACTGCTAGATCCGGCCTTGCCTTTGTAATCACACCGTCCTTAAAAAGGACTACCCTAGCAATGCTGTATATGCCCCTTTCATCCATCTCTTTTATGACCTGATCTATATCATAAGCTTTTTTAACAGAACCGATCTCAATAAAAAAATCCACCTTGCTGTCATAAGAAATCTCCCCTGAATCTTCCTTAGCATTAAATACTATGCTGTTTATCTCTGTCTCTTCTATCATCTTGTATGTTTCCAGCCTCTTTTGCTCGGAAGCCATGCTGTATCCAGTTAGATAAACAGCCTTCTGTGATCCGCTGCTTACCTTGCTTTTATCCAAACTATATGTCCCGAAAAAATCAGGAGGGTCGGGGTCAAATGCATGTAGTTCTCCTGTGGGGCCAAGTGAGATAAAAATAAATGACAAGATACTAAGAAGTCTTAATATGTTTCGTAATATTATGCTGCCACTACTACTTTTTTCCATAGAAATTTTCTACCGCATCTTACCAGTTTAATATTATCTGGAATCTATTTGAAGGATAATATTTCTTCTAAGGAAAGTCTTTTCTTTTTTCTCGGTATAAAACCAGAGGCTGCATACCCTACAGTCAGGAGGGAAACCACTCTCAGTCTCCGAGGAATTTCCAGTATCTTTTTGATCTTCTTTTCATCAAACCATCCTATCCAACAGGTAGAAAGTCCCATTTCTGCCGCTACAAGAACAATATGCTCTACCGCTATCCCAAGATCCAGCAGATCATACCTGATACCTTTCATTGTCTGTCCTATAAGATGGGCTGTCGAACCCCCGGTAGAACAGGCAACTATTATAATGGGTGCCGTCTTAATCCATTTATTTATAAAACCAGTAGCATTTATTATGCTTTCCAGCTTTTCCCTGCTGCTGACTGCAAAGAACCTCCAAGGCTGCCCGTTACTAGCAGAAGGTGCAAGCCTAGCCGCCTCAACCATACTTATTATCTTTTCCTTCTCAACCGGTCTACCACTGTACTTTCTTATGCTTCTGCGGTTTTTAATTATATCTATTAGCCTTAAGTCTTTATCCATTATTATTCCTCCTAGATTCATTTTATCAGATACACCAATGTTTAAACTAATCTTTTTTTAGAAATTGGGCTTAAAAAATATTGGAAATTGCATTGTGCTGATTTAAAATAAATAAAATGGAAGAAAAGATAAACATACTAGTATTAAATAATATAAGCTGGGTCATATTACGTTATCTTGCCAAAAATCTTTCACCAATATTTAAAACTGCTGTAAGGGTATCAAGAAATATAATCATACCTACCACTCTTTTAAATGAAAAAAAAAGACAATATGAGGGCAGAAAGTTTTTAAGATTCCTTACTGAAAATATGACTCTTGGAGAAGTCAAGAGCATAACTCTTGCACTTTTTGATCGTGATATCTTTACAGGCAACCTTGATTATGTGTTTGGGCTAGCTTCCCAATTTCCAAAAATATGCATTATCTCCCTGTTTAGACTGCACCCTCACTTTGAAAAAAGTTATTTTGCTGAAAGATTAAAAAAGAAAAAGACGAGAAAATTTATTCTTCTGGTAAGAAAGTTAAGCATCTCTGAAAAAACCCTTTATTATGAAAGAATACTAAAAGAAGCTATCCACGGAATCGGCCATACACTGGGACTTGTCCACTGTGATAACAGGGAATGTATAATGTATTCCTCAAGTACTATTAATGACATTGATGGTAAAAACACATCTTTCTGCCAGAACTGCCGGAAAAAGCTATAATATCTGTATATCTTTTTATTTAGCAGCTTTTTTCCTTCTACTCCTAAGCAGTAGGCCTACAAGCACTCCGGCAAGATATATGGTACTCTCCCTAATACATAAATAAAACATGTGTTGTCTACTGTATGTCCGGTAACAACAAATCCCATAATGAACCTCAGAGGAATACCCAAAGCAATGCTATAGCACCGCCATGCACCATGTTCTCGGTACATTTTATTCTGAGCCTGAACCAATCTCCGTTAAAAGGACCTTAAAAATCTTGGGATACGCCTGTCACAGAAAATTGTGTTTGATGGTTTGAATTAAAAATAAAGAACCATCATAAGAGTAGCAAGCTCATTGGTTTGGAGTTTCAAATATCAACCTGCCCTTGGCATAATATCTTTTTTAAGTTTAAACAGGAACATCTTTTAGTTAACATTGGAGGGTCTTATGTAGTATTGAATATATGATCTTATCTTCAAAGTCTGAAGATAATATTGGGTTTACATTTGAAGATATCAGAATCTACCGAAGATTCTTGCTGTATTTTATTTTTTAATCTAAGCCAGGTTTAAAAATTGAATAACTCTTGTCTTGGATAGGATAATCCTCTAAAAACTATTTTTTGTTTATCATATTAAATAATCTAATCCATGCAGCTGCCTCACCTTCAGTTATTTTATCGTTGCTCCTGTGGTCGAACTTCATTATAAAATTCTTTAGCTCCAGGTCAATAGATTCTATCTCTGCTATCATAGGCTCCAGAATCTTTTCAAGGACAGAGTGGTCTTTTATAGACCTGGTAACTTTTTTCAGATGGTCCATGCAGATATTTAAATTTTTCCTATATTTATTCAGGAATTCTTCTTTCCGTATTCCTTTTGTAAACTCTGAGATATAGAGTTTTTCATGTTTTGAGTAATAGGTACAGATAGGACAGGATGAATTTTTATTTACTGAGTCAATACCTCTGGTGCTTAATCCACTTACTGCTTTCCTACAATGCTTTAAAAAGCTGTTTGCCAGATCTTCAGCCACAATGGATGCCGAAAGTCTTTGATTGGTATTTTCCGTGACTTTTATAAATTGTGCAGTATGCTTTGAGCAATATCCAAAAGAATCCCTAATCTCCCTCCTAGATACCGAATCCATGGTAAATTCATGGAGCAGGTTTTCAATATATTTTTCTATAGAGATTACAAGGAGCCTGCATATAGCACACTCCTTACCGTCGGGTGCCTCCAAAAGCTCGATGTAGTAAGTATTTTTAGTCTTACTGCCTTTGCTTATCGATCTATTTATAAAATCCCTGATTTTTTTTATCATGAAAATGGATTATTATTAAAGCTTTTTACAGAATTTTTCTATCCTATCCATTCCCTCCACTATCTTATCCAATGATGTGGCATAGCTTATCCTTACATAATCATCATCACCAAATCCTGAGCCAGGTACTACTGTTACTTTATAATCTTCAAGAAGTTTCGCAGAAAAATCATCAGAAGATTTAATCCTGTCATTATAAAGTCCGGAGACTTTAGGAAATGCATAAAAGGCTCCTTCAGGCAGTCCGCATTCTATTCCATCTATGACTTTTAACCTCTTATAGACATAATCACGTCTTTTCTCATATTCATTCCTCATAAGTTTCACACTTCTTTGTTCACCGGTAATAGCTTCTATAGATGCCCACTGAGCTATTGAACACGGGTTAGAGGGAGACTGGCCTTGTATCTTTGACATCTGCTTTATAATAGCCTTGTCTGCAGCACAATAGCCTATCCTCCAACCAGTCATGGCATAAGTCTTGGAGACTGCATTTACAGTAATGGTCATGTTTTTAAGCTCTTGGCTGAAACCGGCAATACTGTGATGTGAGACATCTCCGTATATGAACTTTTCATATACTTCATCAGCAATTATATATATATTTTTCTTCAGGCATATATCCGCAATCTCTTCCAGCTCTGCCCTGCTGTAAACTGCTCCGGTAGGATTATTAGGACTGTTTATTATAATAAGTTTTATGGGTCCATCAAAGCAAGAAATAACCTTCTTTAGGTGATCTATATCAAGTTTGAGGTCTTCCTTAAAATCTACTTCTAATGGTATTCCATCAGACAAGATTACCTGCTGAGTATAGCTTACCCAGTACGGCTTGGGCACTAATACCCCTTCGCCGGGGTTTACAAATGATCTTACTATGGTATCAAGCACCTGCTTGGCGCCTATTCCTGCCATTATATTTGCGGATTCATATTCTAAACCATTGTCCTTCCAGAATTTTTCTACTATGGCTTTCTTGAGTTCAGGTACTCCAGCAGCAGGAGTGTATTTTGTCAAATTATCATCGATAGCTTTCTTTCCGGCTTCCTTGATATTTTTCGGAGTGTTAAAATCAGGCTGTCCGATTCCAAA
>Ga0187827_10005165_pt1 | contig 15589 bp, 13 predicted proteins | sample ETNtaG_39_FD_167969 | JGI IMG/M metagenome (GOLD analysis project Ga0187827, IMG submission 167969) | Marine microbial and viral communities from oxygen minimum zone, Eastern Pacific Ocean - ETNP2014_SV_150_PacBio MetaG (Illumina Assembly) | ecosystem: Environmental > Aquatic > Marine > Hypoxic...
ATATTCAAAACCATTAAATGCCAGTGTAGATTTACAAGGAGGAAAAAAAATATCTGTCAAAATGGGATCATACGGAATTGGGGTATCAAGATTAGTTGCTGCCATAATAGAAGCAAAATTTAACAACAATATTATGAAATGGCCTCTATCAGTTTCGCCTTATGAAGTCGCTATTATACCTATGATAAGCAAAAATGATAACTCCAATTTAATAAAATCACAGAAGATTTATAAAGAATTAATAAAACATAATATTGACGTATTACTAGATGATACAGATGAAAATATTTCGGCAAAAATAAAGAAATTCAATTTGATTGGCATTCCATACCAAATAATAATTGGTCAAAAATCAGAAGGTGATATTTTTGAATTTAAAGAAATAGATAAAGGATCTCAAAATTTAAGCATTGATAAAATTGTTAAAAAATTAACTAAAGAGAAAAGTTCAATTTGATCTCTGAAATTGAAAAACTAGTCGCTTTTAGATATTTAAAACCAAAAAGAAAAGAGGGTTTTTTAAAAATAATATCTATTTTTTCTTTTGTAGGAATTGCCCTAGGTGTTGCGGTATTAATAATTGTAATGTCCGTAATGAATGGTTTTAGAACGGAATTAATAGATAAAATATTAGGATTTAATGCCCATATCATAGTCAAACCTTTTGAAAAGAAAATTGAAAGTCATAATCCGAATAAAGTTAATTCACTGTCAAATATTATTGATAAAACGATGTTCTCCTTTAGTGGGGAGGGAATCTTAATCAATAAAGATGACACAAAGGGAATTTTAATTCGTGGCTATCTAAAAAACGATTTAAAAAAAATAAATTTGCTACAAAAAGGTATTTATGAAGGTTCTTTGGAAAATTTTAATAAAAATACAATTTCCATAGGAAAAGATTTAGCAATATCTTTGGACTTAAAAGTTGGTGATAAAATTACTCTGATGTCATCCTCTGGTATCAAAACTATTATTGGCACCCTTCCAAAGCAGGAAAGTTTTATTATTTCGTCAATTTTTAATAGTGGATTTGCAGAATTTGATCAGAATGTTATTTTTATGCCCGTTGATGATGTCATTTCATTCTTCGAGGCATCTGATGATGACCTTTTTTTAGAGATCTATTTAAAAAAACCAGAAAATGTTGAGGAAGCTAAGGAAAAAATTCAAAATTTATTTTCTGACTATTTTGTTTATTCTTGGGCAGACTTAAATAAATCTTTTTTTGGAGCTTTAAAAGTAGAAAGAAACGTGATGTTCATTATATTGTCTTTAATTATTATTGTAGCTGCATTTAATATAATATCTGGATTAACAATTTTGGTAAAAAATAAAACCAAAGAAATTGCAATTTTAAGAACACTTGGCGTTAGTTCAAAATCTATCGCTAAAATATTTTTTTTAGTAGGTTTTTCTATTGGTTTTTTTGCAACTTTTACCGGCGTATTATTAGGAGTGCTATTTTCTTATAATATTGAAAAAATTAGATCGTTACTTTCTAATTTATTTAATATCAGTTTATTTCCAGAGGAAATATATTTTTTAAGCAAAATGCCTTCACAAATAGATTTAAATTCAATATTAATTATTGTCTTGTGTTCAGTGGCAATAACTACATTAGTATCAATATTTCCTTCTTACACGGCATCTAAACTAGATCCAATTAAAGCATTAAAATATGAGTAATATTATTAAAACGGTTAATCTTTCTAAAAGCTTTTTTTTAAAAAAAAATCTTAACATTTTAAAAAAAATTAGCATTGAAATAAAAAAAGGAGAGCTTGTAGCTTTATTGGGACCATCAGGATCTGGCAAATCCACATTTCTCCATATGATTGCTTTACTTGATCAACCATCAGGTGGAGAAATTTATTTTGAAGGAAAAAAAAGTTCCCTGATGAAGGATGTTGAAAAAGATGAAATGAGAAGCAAAAAGATTTCTATTGTATATCAACAAAACAATTTATTGAACGATTTTACGTCTTTAGAGAATGTTGCCATAGCAATGATTTGTTCTGGAAATAATAAAAAATTTGCAAGCAGCACAGCAAAAGAAATCTTAAAAAAAGTTGGTTTATCTAAGAGACTTGACCATTTTCCAAGCGACCTTTCGGTTGGTGAGCAGCAACGAGTGGCAATTGCAAGAGCCGTCATAAACAAGCCTCAACTTATTTTGGCTGATGAACCAACTGGAAGTTTAGATCAATCTACCTCAAAGGAAATATTTAATTTATTTTTAAAATTTAAATCTCAAAATCGATCAATAATATATGCAACTCATAATAGAGAGTTAGCCGATAAAGCCGACTACAAGTTAAAGATAATTGATGGTAATATCAGGCGCTCAAATGAGTAATACAAACAAAAATCAATTCACACATTTAAAGATTCATACACAATACTCAATATGTGAAGGAGCGGTTAAAATTATTGATTTAAAGGATTTTTGTAAAAAAAATAAAATTCAAGCAATAGGGTTAAGCGATACAAAAAATTTATGTGGCGCACTAGAGTTTGCAGAAAGTATTTCAAAAGTGGGAACACAACCTATTATTGGCAGCCAAATTAATTTTAAATTTAAAGATCATATAGGCATTTTACCAATCATTGTTAATAATTTTGAAGGTTATAAAAGTGTTACTGGTTTATCTTCAAAATCTTACTTAGAAAACAAAACTACTGGTGAACCGCATTGCTTAATTCAAGAATTATTAAAAATAAAATCTGGAGTAACGGTCCTCTCAGGTACTTTTGATGGATTAGTTGGAAACTTATTTTCAAAAAATTTACTGACAGAAATTGATGATGTCCTTAAATTAATAAAAAATGTATTTGGCAATAAATTTTATTTAGAAGTTCAAAGACATAATAATGCTGGAGAAAAACTTTTCGAAGAATTTCTATTAAAAAAGTCTAATGAATTTGAAATTCCCTTAATTGCTACTCATGAGGTTTTTTATTTAGACAAAGATATGCATGAGGCCCATGACGCTTTAATCTGCATAGGAGAAAAAACTTATGTAAATGAAAAAAAAAGAAAAAAATATTCAGATGAACATTATTTAAAAAGCTCTGAAGAAATGATCGAAATCTTTTCTGATTTACCTGAAGCACTAGAAAATAATTTCAATTTCCCTTTTAAATGCAGTTATAAACCCACACCTTCATTGCCAATGCTTCCAAATATAAAGACAAGCAAAGATACCGATGTTGATCAAGAATTATTAAATTTGGCTTCAAATGGGTTGAAAGAAAAATTTAATGAATATGTTTTTCAACGTAATTTCGACCAAGAAAATAAAAAAAATCTAGAAATTTATAACAGGCGTCTTCATCATGAGTTTAGCATTATAAAAGAAATGCGTTACTCAGGATATTTTTTAATTGTTTCCGATTACATAAAATGGGCTAGAAATAACAATATACCAGTTGGGCCTGGTAGAGGTTCTGGGGCTGGCTCGCTTATTGCTTGGTGTTTATCTATTACTGATATTGACCCAATCAAGTTTAATTTAATCTTTGAAAGATTTTTGAATCCAGATAGAATTTCAATGCCTGACTTTGATATCGATTTTTGTGAAGAAAAAAGAGATTTAGTATTTTCTTATCTTAAAAAAAAGTACGGAAATGGGGTAGCGCATATAATTACTTTTGGTAAATTGAAGGCAAGAATGGCAGTTAGGGATATTGGAAGAGTTCTTGGTCTTCCCTATGGATTTGTAGACTCTATTAGCAAAATGGTTCCTTTTGATCCTTCAAGACCACTGGGTTTACAAGAATGTATAAATCGCGAACCAAGAATTCAAGATATGATTTCTAAGGATTCTCGAGTAAAAAAATTAATGGATTTATCATTAAAGCTTGAGGGTCTAAATAGAAACATCGCAACCCATGCGGCTGGCGTTGTAATTGCAGAGAATAATTTGTCTGAGACGGTCCCCCTTTATAAAGATTTTTCTTCAGATTTATTATTACCCGCGACTCAATTTGATATGTATTCTGCAGAAAAAGCTGGATTAATAAAATTTGACTTACTTGGATTAAAAACTTTAACAGTTATAAACAAAACTCTGACACTTTTAAGAGAAAAAAATATTGATCTTAATATAAACAAAATTAATTATGAGGATAAAAAAGTTTTCGAGTTACTATCGTCTGGCCATACAGTTGGTTTGTTTCAACTTGAAAGCTCAGGAATGAGAGATGCTTTAATGCAAATGAAGCCTAATAGATTGGAAGATATTATTGCTTTGGTGGCTCTCTATAGACCTGGTCCGATGAGCAATATATCCATTTATAATGATTGCAAGCACAAAAAAAAAGAACCTAATTATCTTCATCCAAAGTTAAAAGAAATCTTGGAGCCAACCTATGGAGTTATTATTTATCAAGAACAAGTAATGCAAATAGCCCAAGTTTTATCAGGCTTTACCCCGGGTCAAGCTGATATTTTAAGAAGAGCAATGGGTAAAAAGAAACGAGCAGAACTAGAAAAACAAAAACAAAATTTTATCTATGGGGCTGTAAGAAATGGAATTCAGAAAGATGTAGCAGATTATATTTTTAAAAAAATAGAGCCTTTTGCAGAGTATGGTTTTAATAAAAGCCATGCAGCTGGTTATGCGGTCATTGCTTACCAAACAGCTTACTTAAAAACATATTATAGCAAAGAATTTTTTGCAGCATCAATGTCTACGGAATTAGGCAACCATAGTAAATTAAGCGAATTCTATGAGGAGTTAAAAAGACTCAATATTGAAGTTCAAGGTCCATGTATAAATAAATGCTTTGCAGAATTTAAATCTACAGACCAAAAATTTTATTATGCATTAGGCGCAATCAAAAATGTTGGTTTTGAAGCAATTAACCAAATTGTTAAAGAGAGGAAGATTAACGGTCAATTTAAATCTTTAGAAGACTTTATTAATAGAGTTGACCCAAAGAATATTAATAAACTACAACTTGAAGGATTAGTAAAAGCAGGTGCGTTTGAATCTTTAGAGAATAATAGAAAAGAATTTTATGATAATATTCCAAATATTATATTGGCCTCAAAATCCGCATTTGAAAATAAAATAAATAACCAAATAAATTTATTCAATGAAAGCAATCAAGCTAAAAAAAATATGATCAAGGATAATTTTAAAAAAGACTGGCCTTTTGAAGAGAGATTATCAAAAGAATTTGAAGCAATTGGATTTTTTATTTCAGATCATCCAATTAATGAATATAAGGGAGTTTTTGATATCTATAAAATACAAAACTTTAATTCATTTATAATCTCATCTGTAAATGAAACTACCCTTGCGGCAACAATAATGAAAATTCAAGAAAAAAAAACTAGAGATGGAAATCCTTTTGCAATTGTTAAATTTAGTGATTTGGGAGGAATATTTGAACTATTTCTTTTTTCAGAAGTCTTGAAACAAAATAGGAATATTCTTAAGGAAGGAAAATCATTTTTAATTACAGTTTTAAAAGATTTAAGTAATAAAAATAATCGATTTAAAAGAATCAATGTAAGAAAGTTAGTAAGTTTAAATGAAATTAGTAATCAATCTATATCTAAAATTACATTCGAGATTGAAAAATTAGATAATCTTAGAAATTTTTCAAATTTAATTTTTGAAGAGGGAAATACAATTGTTAAAATTATTATTAATAACAATTCAAAAAATCTTATTTTTGAACTTTCTAAAAAGAGAAAAATAAATCCAAAAATATTAAAATCGTTAAAAAACGAGCCTTATTTGAAAAGAATAAATATATAATAAAAGTTGTAATTAATTTGATTAAATTGTAAAACATCCACAAAACGCACACAGTTGTTGGTCTTTTGGACCGCCGGTCCTTGAATGGTGGAACTGTGGTGGAATAACCGGGAAAATATATTGAATATACCTAAGATAACAATTCAACAATTATTAGAGGCTGGCGTGCATCTAGGTCACAAGACTTTTAGATGGAATCCAAAAATGAAAAATTATATTTTTGGTAAAAGAAACTCAATTCACATAATTGATTTAGTCCAAACTATCGAGTTAATTAATGAAGCTCTCTCAAAAGTTTCAAGCATTATTGCGAATGGTGGTAAAATATTATTTGTTTCAACTAAAAAGCAAGCTGCAGAGTCAATTGCTAATTTGGCTAAAGATACATCGCAGTACTATGTAAATTTTAGATGGCTTGGGGGAATGTTGACCAACTGGAAAACAATCTCAAATTCAATAAAAAAGCTAAAACAAATTAACAAAGCACTTGTAGATGAAAATATAGGTTTTACAAAAAAAGAAATTATCAAGATGGGACTTAAAAGAGACAAACTCGAAAGATCACTTGGGGGAATATTGGAAATGAAAGGTATTCCAGATTTAATATTTATTATTGATACAAATTATGAAAAATTAGCTATTAAGGAAGCTGCCAAACTAAATATACCCATAATTGCAATACTTGATACAAATTCCGATCCTACAGATATCGATTATCCAATACCTGGAAATGATGATGCACGAAGAGCAATAAATTTATATTGTGATTTATTAAAAGAAACTATTCAAAACTCAAAAAAAGAAATTAAAATTTCTGATAAAAATGATGAAATTAAGACTTTAGACAAAGAAATTAAAGTTGAAAAAAAAAAAGACAAAGTACGATTGATTGATAAGATAAAAGAAGAAGTTATAAACACGATATCAAAGAAAACAATCCAATAAAAAAATAATTTTTTGAATGTCACCTCCCAGTCATTTAGATAAGATTAAAAAACTAAGGGAACTTACTGGCGTAGGTTTTGGAGATTGCAATATTGCGATTAAAGAATGTGACGGCGATATAGAAAAATCGATAAAATATTTACGAATTAGAGGATTTGCTAAAGCTGGTAAAAAAATGGAACGTATTGCAAATGATGGTCTAATTTGCGTTCATGAAGAAAATAATAAATTGTCAATAATCGAGATTAATTGCGAAACAGATTTTGCTGCAAAAAATTTAGAATTTTTAGATTTTTCAGAAAATCTTTCCAAATTGTGTTTTGAACTAAAGGGAGATTTAAACAATTTAAAAAAAAAGAAAATGAAAGATGGGAATAGTGTTGATGACAATGTAATTAATCTTATTTCCAAAATTGGAGAAAAAATTACAATTAGAAGATGTAACTTTTTTGATAATAATAAATATATGAATTATTCTTATGTACATGCTACATTAAAAAAAAATATTGGAAAACTCGGTGTGATTGTCTGTATAGAATCTAAAACATCTAATGAACAAATTAAAGATTTTGGACACAAATTGGCAATGCATATAGCTGCATTAAATCCTCTGGTAATTGAAGTTAGCCAACTTGACAAAAAAATGTTGGAAAAAGAAAATGAAATAATTAGTGAGGAACTTAAAAATTCAGGCAAAAGTGATAATATTATAGAAAAAATTTCAAGGGGAAAGTTAGAAAAATTTAAACAGGAAAATACTTTAATTAATCAAATCTGGATTATGGATCCGAAAAAAAAAGTAAAAGACGTTATAGCTGAATTAGATAAAGAAAATAGCATAACCATTAAAGATTTTGTTAGATATAAAGTTGGTGAATAAATAAGATTTACACATTAAAATATATATTTTTATTATGTTTGATAAAAACATTTATAAACAAAAAATGGATAAAACCTTCGAAGTTTTTGCAAAGGATTTGTCATCCTTAAGAACAGGTAGAGCGAATGCTAACATGCTGGATGTTATTAAAGTTGATGTTTACGGACAAAAAATACCAATAAGTCAATTGGGTACAATTACCGTACCAGACCCTCGAACATTAAATATTCAAGTATGGGATCAAAATAATGTGGCGCTCATCGACTCTTCAATAAGAAAATCAGAGATGGGTTTAAATCCGCAAATTGATGGTCGCTTGATTAGAATTCCGATTCCAAATTTAAACGAAGAGAGAAGGAATGAATTAAAAAAATTAGTTAAAAGTCTGACAGAGAAAAGCAAAATATCAGTTAGAAACATAAGAAGAGAAGCTAACGATGTATTAAAATTAATGCTTAAGGAAAAAAAGATCAGCGAAGATGAAAGTGATAAATTCGAAAAAGAAATTCAGAAGATTACAGATCAGGAAATAAAAAAAATAGATGAAAAAGAATCTCAAAAAGAAAAAGAGATAATGACAGTATGAGCGTGGCCAATCATGTTGCCATAATTATGGATGGCAATGGTAGATGGGCATTACAAAAAGGAAAATCAAGAAATTATGGACATCAATGTGGACTCAAAGCAATAGAAAGAATTGTTGATTATTCAATTAAAAAAAAAATTTCTTATTTAACATTATTTACTTTTTCAAGCGAAAATTGGAAAAGACCAAAAAAAGAAGTTAATTTCTTATTTAAATTATTAGAAAATTATTTTAAAAAAAATTTACCCAAGGTTATTAAAAATGGAATTAAAGTTAAAATCATTGGTAACAAGTCCAAGTTTGCAATAAATTTAAAAAAAATAATAAAACTTGTTGAGAATAAAACTAGAGAAAATAAAAAAATTTCAATTCAACTAGCTTTAAATTACGGATCAAAACAAGAAATAATTAATAGTATGAAAATTGCTAATAAAAAAAAACAAAGAATTACAATCAAAAATTTTGAAAAAAATCTTTATACCTCTGCTTTTCCCGACCCTGATATTTTAATAAGAACAGGTGATCAAAAAAGAATTAGTAATTTTTTGTTGTGGCAAATAGCTTATACAGAAATTTTTTTTGTAAAAAAAATGTGGCCTGATTTTAATAATAATGATTTTCTAAGAATATTAAATAAATTTAAAAAAATTAAAAGAAATTTTGGAAATATTTAGTGACTGCAGAATTAGGAAAAAGAATAATAACCTCAATCATTTTGTTTTTAATTGCAATATTTTGTATCTTGATACATAAATTTGTTTTTGTATTCATACTTATTGTTACTTTATTTATATCTTTTAACGAGTGGAGAGATATTAATTATAAATATTTTAAAAAAAAACAACATAACAATTGGAAATATTTTTTTGTTCAATTTGTTGGATTAATTTATCTATTTATTTTTTTAAGTACCTCTATAGCTTTAAGAGGAAACAATTTTGAAAGCATAACTTTTTTTATTACTATTTTATGTATATGTATTTTTTCTGATATAGGTGGTTACGTTTTTGGCAAGACCATAGGAGGAAAAAAATTAACTAAAATTAGTCCAAATAAAACGATTGCTGGAAGTTTGGGTTCTTTTATCTTTTCCATATTGCCACTATTATTAACAAATTTACAAAATTATACTGGGATATCTTTTAAAATTTTATTTACAAATATAATACTTAGTTTAATTATTTCTTTAATCTGTCAATTGGGAGATTTATTGATTTCTTATTTTAAAAGATTGAACAAAGTTAAGAACACGGGAACTATTTTACCTGGTCATGGAGGATTGTTAGATAGAATTGATGGATTAATTTTTGCTATACCAGCAGCATATATATTGAAAATTACGCAGATATTTTAGTATGAAAATTAATATTGCAATACTTGGTTCAACTGGATCTATAGGTCAAAACATATTGGATGTTGTAAGAAAAGATAAAAAAAATCTTAAGGTGGTTTTATTAACAGCTAATAAAAATTATAAAAAAATAATTCAACAAGCCAAAGAGTTTAAAGTTAAAAATATTCTAATTTACAATGATAAATGTTACGAACTATTAAAAATAAAATTAAAAGGTAGAAAAATAAATATTTTTTCAAGAAAGACTAAATTTAATAAAATTTTAAAAAAAAAAGTTGATTATACTATATGTGGCATATCGGGTTTAGAAGGTCTTAAACCTACCTTGGACGTTATTAAATTTACAAAAACTATAGCTAGTGCAAATAAAGAATCTATTATCTGTGGATGGCATTTAATTAATAAAAAATTAAAAAAGTATAATACTAAATTTATTCCAGTTGACTCTGAGCATTATTCAATATGGAATTTAACAAGAGAATATTCAAATAATGATGTAGAAGAGATTATACTTACCGCATCTGGTGGCCCACTTCTAAATTTACCCATTGCAATTCAAAAAACAATAACTCCGGAAAAAACAGTCAGACATCCGAAATGGAAAATGGGTAAAAAAATTTCAGTAGATTCTGCAAACTTAATGAATAAGGTTTTTGAAATAATGGAAGCTAGCAAAATGTTTGATTTTGATTTAGAAAAATACAAAATATTTATTCATCCGCAGTCATATGCTCACACAATCATAAAATTTAAGAATGGACTAATAAAAATGTTGATGCATGACACAGATATGAAAATACCAATTTTTAATTCTATTTATGATAAAAAGATAAAATCTATAACTTCAAAAAAAATCAATTCAAAAACTTTAAATAACTTAAGCTTTTATGAAGTTAACAAACTAAAATTTCCTTCAATAAAACTTTTAAAAAAAATATCTAAAAAAAATACCCTTTACGATACCGTAATAATAATGGCTAATGAGGAATTAGTTAAACTTTTTTTGCTGAACAAAATATCCCTGAGAGAGATTGTGAAAAATTTAACAAAAATTATAAATTTAAAAGAATTTAAAAAATATTTCAGAGAAAAACCCTCTTCACTCAGTAAAATAATTAAGGTTAGCCAACTGGTTAGGTTGAAAACTAACGGTATAAGTGTATGATCTTTCGTTCAATGAAAAAAGCTTTATTGCAATCATTAATATTTTTTGTTTTTTTAATAACGATATCTTACGCAGAAATTGTTAAAAAAGTTAAAGTTGTAGGCAATGTCAGAGTATCCACGGAAACTATTGTTATGTTTGGAAATATAATAATAAATGAAGATTACAATGCAGATAAATTAAATGAACTTTCTAGACAACTATACGATACCGATTTTTTTTCTTATCTAGATATTAATTTAACCAATGGACTCTTAGAGATTACAGTTAAAGAAAATCCAATAATCCAAAGTTTAGTTTTCAATGGAATCAAGGCAAAAAAACATAAAGAAGCAATAAAAGAGGTTATCGAATTAAAAGAAAAAACTTCGTATGTAGAAAATAAATTGATTAGAGATATTCAAAAAATTAAAACAGCTTTCAGAAATCAAGGATTTTATTTTATAGAAGTAGAGGTTTACGCGAAGGAAAATGTAAACAATTCAATAGATTTAATTTATGAAATTAATAGAGGAAAGCGTGCAAAGATAGGAAAGATAGTTTTTATAGGTGATAAAAAATTTAAGGATAGTAAATTAAGAGGAATTGTCACATCGGAAGAGAACAAAGCATGGAAATTTATTTCAACTAAAAAATATTTGAATCAGGAAAGAATTAAATTAGATACTCGACTTTTAGAAAATTTTTATAAAAGCAAAGGTTATTATCAGGTCAAAATACTAGCAACCAACGTATTATATGAAGAGGGCGAAGGGTTTCTATTGACTTATAATATTGATTCAGGAAAAAGATTTAGGTTTGAGAATGTTTCTTTAAAAATATCGGAAGGCTTAGATAAAAGTTCTTTTGTTGAAATTGCAAAAGATCTCCCTAAACTTAAAAACAAATATTATTCACCAAAAAAAATTATAAAAATTCTTGATAAAATTAACAAGTTGAGCACAAAAAAAGATCTTCAGTTTATAGATTCTAAATTAATTGAAACTGTTAAAAATGACAAGATATTAGTAACAATAAATATTTATGAAGGAGAAAAATATTTTGTTGAAAGAATAAATATAATTGGAAACACTGTTACTGAAGACAATGTTATAAGAGGTGAATTAAAAGTTGATGAAGGTGATCCCTATAGTTTGTTACTATTGGATAAATCTATAAATAAACTCAAATCAAGAAATATATTTGGAAAAGTTAATAAAAATATTTATGAAGGTTCTTCGCAGGATCTTAAAGTTATTAATATTGAAGTTGAAGAAAAAGCTACCGGTGAAATTTTTGCCGGTGCTGGAGTTGGTAGCTCAGGGGGAACAGTAGGGGGTGGCGTCAAAGAAAATAATTTTTTAGGCAGAGGTGTTAAATTGGATGCCAATATACAAATTAGTGAAACAGCTATAAGGGGAAAGTTTGCTGTAGTTAATCCAAATTACAATTATTCGGACAACGAAATTAGATTTACAGGCGAAAGTACAAGAACAAGCAAAATGACATCGTTTGGTTACGATAGTACCAAAACTGGTTTTTCTTTAGGTACCACTTTCGAGCAATATGAAGATATTTTTATTTCTCCTGATCTGTCCACTTACTATGAAAGTTTATCAACAAACGATAATGCTTCTAATGCTCTTAAACAGCAAGAAGGAACATATATTGATACTGAGTTAAAGTATTCAGTAATTCAAGACAAAAGAGATCAAAGTTTTAAACCAACGGAAGGTTATAGAGCTTCATTTAACCAAAAGCTGCCCCTATATTCAGAATCTCCATCTATTATAAACGGAATGAATTACTCGGCATATCACAGTTTCAGTGATAATCTTATAGGCTCACTTAGATTTCACGGAAGAGCAATTAACTCACTTTCGAGCAGTGAAGATGTTAAACTTTCAGAAAGATTATCAATACCTGGAAAATACCTAAGAGGATTTGAAGTCGGAAAAATAGGGCCTGTGGATGCATCAGACTATATAGGTGGAAATTATGTAACAGCTTTAGGTTTTAATGCAGCATTACCAAAATTGTTACCTAACTTCACTAATGCAGATATTAGTTTATTTCTTGATACAGCTAATGTCTGGGGAATAGATTATGATACAAACATTGATGAATCTAACAAGCTAAGGTCAGCATTTGGTGTTAGTGTAGATTGGTTCACACCGATAGGTCCCTTGAGTTTTTCTTTTTCAGAAGCTATAACTAGCGCAAGTACAGATAAAGCGGAATCTTTTAGATTTAATTTAGGGACGACATTCTAATGAAGTTGAAATATATTGTAAAAATATTTGTAATTACTTATTTAATTTTTGGAATTACTAATTCTTTTGCAGAAACTAAAATAGTTTTTGTAGATATGAATAAAATTTTAAGTGAAAGCAAAGTGGGTGCTTTCGTTGAAAAAGAATTAAACAAACTCCATGAAGCAAAATTAGGCAGTTTTAAAAGAACGGAAGAAGATTTGAAAAAGAAAGAAATAGACCTTATATCCAAAAGAAATATTTTGGCGAGAAGTGAGTTTGATACAAAAGTTAAATTATTGAACGAAGATGCGCAAAAGTATCAAGCTGAGAGAAGAAAATGGTTTGATGACATAGCAGTAAAAAGAAATACAGCTAGGGCTGAAGTGCTAAAATCTTTAGATCCAATTATAACTAACTATTTTGAAAAAAATCAAATTTCACTTATTTTGTATAAAAGAAATATAGCTATTGGAAGTAGTGAACTGGATATTACCGATGCAATTATAGATGAACTAAATACAAAACTACCATCTATAAAATTAAATTAAGAGTGAAATATAATTTTTTTTTTAAAAACAAAGGTCCCTTTTCTGTAAAAAAAATAGTAGATATATGCGCAGGTGAAGTGCTTTCCGAGTTAGATTCTAATATCAAAATAAACAATATAATGGATTTATTCAGAGCCAAAGAAAATGACATTACTTTTTTAAATTCTATAAAATTTAAAGAAAATTCTTTGAAATCTAAAGCTACCGCCTGCATTACGAGTAAAAAATTAACAAAATATTTACCAGATAATTGTATAAAAATAATAGTTGATAATGTTTTATTATCTGCGGCCAAAGTATCAAAACTTTTCTATCCAGAATCTGAATATGATTATCTTGATCAGACTCTTATTTCATCAGAGCAAATTAAAGACAGATATATTGATGTAAAATTTGGAAAGAATGTACTAATTGGTGACAATGTCCAAATTGGAAAAAACACTTCTATAGGAAATAATTCTATTATTGAGCACGATGTAAAGATTGGAGAAAATTCTTCAATAGGATCTTTTGTTGTAATTAAAAATTCAGTACTTGAAAATGAAGTTCATATAAAAGATGGAGTTAAAATAGGCAGTAAAGGATTTGGTTTTATACCTGACAAATCGAAAAATATTAGAATTCCTCATATTGGTAAGGTATTATTAATGAAAGGAGTAGAAATAGGTTCGGGAAGTACAATTGATAGAGGTTCAATCAGTGACACTATTATAGGTGAAAATACTTTTGTAGATAACCTAGTTCAAATTGGACATAATGTTAGAGTTGGTAAAAATTGTATGATTGTTTCTCAAGTTGGAATTGCTGGAAGCACAGTTATAGGAGACAATGTTGTGATTGGTGGTCAAGCTGGAATTTCGGGTCATCTTAAAATTGGTAACAACGTAAAAATTGGTGGAAATAGCGGAGTTATTAAAGATATACCTGATAATAAAAAAGTAATGGGATATCCCTCAATGGATTTTAAAAAATTTGTTAAAAATTGGAGATCTAATGGTCAACAATAATGCTCTTAACAAAGAGCAAATAACAAGCCTGCTTCCTCATCGAAAACCAATGCTATTAATTGATGAATTAATTAATATTGTGCTACATAAATCTGCCGTAGGCATTATAAATGTGAGAAAAGATTCTTTTTTTTTTCAAGGACACTTTCCTGGTCAACCAGTTATGCCAGGCGTGATGATCGTGGAAGCTTTTGGCCAAGCTGCAGCCGCACTTACAGCTTATAGTCTAAATCCAAAAGAGGTTGAAAATAAATTGGTCTATTTAATGAGTGTTGATAAAGCTCGCTTTAGAAAACCGATTATTCCTGAATGCAAGCTTTTACTTGAAGTTGAGGCCATCAGATCACGCGGCAGAGTTTGGAAATATAAAGGGATGGCAAAAGTTAATGGAACATTAATGGCTGACGCAGAATGGGCAGCAACAATTATGGATAGGAGTCAGTAATGATTCATAAAACTAGTATAATTGATTCAAAATCCAAAATTTCAAAATCAGTCAAAATTGGCCCATATGCAGTGATTGGTCCAAATGTTGAAATAAATAATGATGTTGAAATATTTTCCCATGTTAATATTACAGGCCGTACAATAATCGGTGCTGGAACAAAAATATTTCCCTTTGCAAGTATCGGTGCTGATCCTCAAGATATTAAATATAAAGGTGAAGATACAAGGCTCGAGATAGGAAAAAATAATAAAATTAGAGAATATGTTACAATAAATCCTGGTACATTTGGAGGTGGTGGGTTAACTAAAATAGGCAACAATTGTTTGTTTATGATTTCTTCTCACATCGCGCATGATTGTCATATAGGCAATAATGTCATTATAGCGAATAACGTTCCCTTAGGAGGACATGTTACTATTGAAGATAATGTAGTTATAGGAGGGAACTCAGCTGTTCAACAATTTACAAGAATTGGAAAATTGGCAATGATCGGAGGAATGACCGGTGTTTTAAATGATGTTATTCCATTCGGTTTATCAATTGGAAATAGAAATTATTTACAAGGATTAAATTTAATTGGATTAAGAAGAAGTAATTATAACAATAAGGATATTTTGGGTCTTACAGAAGCATATAAAGAAATTTTTT
>Ga0187827_10005166_pt1 | contig 15588 bp, 14 predicted proteins | sample ETNtaG_39_FD_167969 | JGI IMG/M metagenome (GOLD analysis project Ga0187827, IMG submission 167969) | Marine microbial and viral communities from oxygen minimum zone, Eastern Pacific Ocean - ETNP2014_SV_150_PacBio MetaG (Illumina Assembly) | ecosystem: Environmental > Aquatic > Marine > Hypoxic...
ATTTACTTTATTCCAGTTTGTTAGATCTAGCTTTTTCCTGTTCTGAACAATAATATTTTTTAAGCCTAACTTTTTAAAGTATCTTAAGATTGAAGATCCAACCATACCATTATGGCCTGCTATAAATATTTTTTTTTTTTTTAGTGCTATTTTCATAAATTAATTTAAATACATAGTATACATAACAAATTAATAATAAACTTAAACCAATAATAATAACATTAATTAATACAAACAAAATGAATTTCAAGAATTTTAAAAAAGAATCTTATAATGAAAAATTTATTATTTTTCTTTTCTCCTTTTTGCCAATCTCATTAATATTGGGAAATAGTGCAATAAACTCAAATATAATAATTATCGACTTATTTTTTTTGTTAACATGTTCTCATCAAAAACAATGGTCGTGGATTAGAAATAAATATTTTTATTTTTTTATATCTATTTGGATTTATTTAGTAATAAATTCAATAATTTCAGAAAATCTCACTGGAGGTTTTGATATTACAAGAAAAGAAATTATTCATCCTCAAGAAGAAATCATAACAAGATCGGTGGGTTTTGTAAGATATATAATCTTTTTATTTGCAGTTCAATATTTTTTCTTTAACTCAAAAAAAATCTTTAATCAGATATTTTTATACTGGTCCATAATAATTTTTGTTGTTTTAATTGATATTGTCTTTGAACGTATTTTTGGTTTTAATTTATTAGGTTTTGAAAGTCCATCTTCAAAAAGGATTGTAAGTTTTTTTAAAGATGAACTAGTTGTTGGCGGATTTATACTGGGTTTTTCATTTTTGATTTCTAGTTTTTTATTTAAGTTAACTAAAAATGATAAAGCAAAAAAAATATATCCGAGTATATTTTTTTGTTTATCAATAATGTGTGTTTATTTATCAGGTGAAAGATCAAATTTTATAAAAGCACTAATTATTGCTTCTATAATATTATTATTAATTAATGTTGATTATTTCCATATAAAAAAAAAATATATTTTTTTATTTATTTTCTTTGGACTTGCTTTTATGACTTTATTTTCTGAAAATATTTATATTAGGCAAATTGAATCTTATAAAAAAATACTAAGGCATAATAAAGCCACTACTTATTATGAAAAATTCGGTCACTTGAGACATTTTGCACATTATGATGTTGCCTGGCAAATAATCAAAGATAATCCAATCTTCGGTGTTGGAAATTTAAAATTTCGACACATTTGCCATAACAAAAAATATCTCAATACTAAAATCTTGTATACACACGAAAGATGTTCAAATCACCCTCATCAAATTCATCTCGAAATATTATCCGAACAAGGAATAATAGGTTATTTGATAATTATTTTTACAGTCTTTAGTATTTTATTTAATAGCTTTAAGATCTACCGTAAAACGGGTGACTTAATTCACTTGTCATCAATTTTATTTGTTTTAACATTTTTTATTCCATTGCTGCCTACTGGTAGTTTTTTTTCTACGTTTAACGGAACAATCTTTTGGATAAATTTTTCTTTCGTTCATGCATTTTTAAGTAAACCTGATTAGTAAATTTGATAACATATACAATTTAATATTAATTTATTTCTGATGATTAATATTGGGGTAATTTAATTGGATAACATTGTTTTAAAAATTGACAAAGCATAAAATGATATACAAAAAAAATTTAGTAAGACAAATTTTTTGTTTGTTAGTTCTTCAGTAAAATTTAAATATATTTTATTTTTTATTAAAAGAAAAAGTATAAAATATAATAAAGGATCGTAAGTTTCGTGATAAAAGAAACGGTCTGGCTCAAGAAAAATAAGTGTCAGAAAAAGAACCATATCAATAATCTTGGTTTTACTATTCTCTTTAGTAAATAAAGTTGCAAATAATACATTCAAACTTATTAAAGAAAAAAAATAAAAAAAATAATTATTATCAAAAATAAATAATGAAGTTTTATAGAATATGCCTCCCCCAGCAACAAAACTATAATTAAAATAAAATATTAAAAGATATAAAGAAACTATGGATAAAATAATATTTTCAGTTTTAAAAAAAGTCAGCTTAAAATAATTTTTAATGTTTGGTAACAAAAAAGGAATAGAGTAAAAAAAAATAATTGAAATAGTTATAGAAAATTGATTTACAAATCTAGACAACTCTATTTCATGATTAATGTGTTGTATGAAAAAATTTATATCCAAAATAAACACATAATATATTGCAGGTAAACTTAACAATATATTTGTTAAAATATAATATAATAATTTTGTTGATATTTTTAAATCAAGATAAAATCTCAAAAAAAAATAAAAACTAAACAAGGCATAAATTGGTCTAAAATAAGCTGCACAAGCTACAAATAACGCATTCAAAAAAATATAAGATAAATTTTTTTCTTCACTAGATTCATATTTTAAAAAAAAATAAAAACTAACTAATAAAAATATAAGAGATAAGTTTTCACTACCTAACCAAAAAGAACTTGATCGAAAATATGGAGAAAAGAATATTATGCAAGGTAATAAACTTTTAAGATTTTCTTTTTGAAATTTATATTTTAATTTTAAGCATAAATAAAAAAAATAAGGTATTAACAAACAAATGTGTAAATTTATTAATCTTGCTATTGTTTCATTAAATGAAATTTTTTCTAAAAATAAAAAAAAAATATAATAAATTGGTGAGTGACTCATCAAAAATTTATCGAAATTTAATAAAGTGTTTAAAAAATCTTCTTTTAATAAAGAAACAATTGAATGATGATACAAAGAATAATCCGTTCTATATCCAAATGCAAAATCTTCATTAAAATAAAAACCAACAAGTAGGGAGAAATATAAAAATAAATAAATGATATTGATATTTCTAGAATTAATATTCATTAATATAAATAATATTATAAATTTAATATTAAGTTTACAAAATAATAAAAATAATATTTATCAATTTTTTTATTCATTAAAATCTATAATGTTTTTTAATGAATTAAAATGAGCGAGTTGAGTAAACATTTTTATTTTTTTTTTTGCAAATATTTTTTTTTTATTTAATTCATCGTCGGTTAGGTTCTTAAATTCATCAAATTTATTCAAAAGATCTGATAAGTTATTATTTTGAAATAAAAATCCATTTTGTCCATTTGATAAAATTTCACTAGGTCCATTGGGGCAGTTACTAGATATAATAGATGTATTACTTAAAGCCGCTTCAAGAATTACAAATCCGGGATCTTCCCATAGCGAAGTCAATATAAAACAATCGGAATTCAACAAATATTTATATACATTATTTTGAAAACCTAAGAGCAATACTTTATCTTGTAATTCTAATTTATGTATTTCTTCTATCAGCAATTGTTTCTGTTCACCTTTTCCTAATAAAATTAAATGATAATTTGGGTATTTTATTAATATTTGTTTGAATGCTTTTATTAACAAAAGAAAATTTTTTTGCTTTGTAAGTCTGCCAATTCCAATAATCAAATTTTTTTTATCTATTTTTAATTCATCAATTTTTTCATTTTTTTTTTGAGAAAATTCATGCAAATTGATAGCTGGATCTCTTAAAACAAAAATTTTATTTCTGTTAAAAATATTCGTTTTTATTAAATGTTCGTAAGTTGCTATAGTAGGACATGTAACTCTATAAATTTTATTTGAAAATAATTTCCAAAATATATTTCGGATAAAATTTAATCTTGGTAACCCAGAAATTCTAAGAACAATTTTAGTTCGATTTCTTATGAATAAAGTTAAAAAAATTGGAAGTGAAGTTAACAAATGTACAATTATGTAATCAGGTTTTTTTTTGCTTATTAAGCTTAGTAATTTAAAAAAAGTTAGAACAAAAATTAAAACATAAGATAACCTGCTTTTAAAAAAATTTTCTTTTGGTAAATATTTGTAAATATTTTTTTTATATAAATTTATAATTTCAATTTTTGAGTTAATTTTCTTTTTATAATTCTTCCACTCACCAATTGCATCAATTATAGCAATATTCAAATTTTTTTTCTCTTTTGAGTATTTTAATATAGATTCTGCAGATTTAATTACTGAAGAAACAGTTGCTACTTCTGATATAAAAGGAGACCAATAAAAAATTTTCATCATTATTTTAACTATTTCATAGCGAATACTAAACTTATTATAAATTATTTTTTTGCCGTAAAAAAATAACCTACAGGAAATATTTCTTTAAGTTCCGTTTTGACGAAAAGCTGTATCACACTATCCAAAATATAAGCTAATAATAAACATAGCTGGCTTAATAAAGGTATATATTTCAAATAGGAATAAAGAAGTGAATAACTGGCTACAAATGGCCCAAACCCCAAAGATTTAACTTTTACTTGTCTAAATTGATGTTTTTTAAGATTTAATTCAAGAAATTTTTTAGTGAATCTAAAATAATCTTTTGGCGCACCATGTATTTGATAAATAAATGGAATTGATCCAATAAAATTACCTTTTTTTTTTATAATTCTATAAATTTCAGAAAAGGTTAATTTATATTCTGGTAAATGTTCTAAAACATTAAAAAAAAGAACATTATTATATTTATTTGTGGAAATTTTTAATTTTTTTGTCAGATCAGAATAAAAAATATTAGATTTTTTATTATTGAATTTATTTGAATAATGAAATTTTGATTTACCTAATACAAAATTCGAAAAAATTTTATTTCTATTATTTTCTACGCCAAATTCCAAAGAAATACCATAGAGTTTAATATTTAAACACTCTTGAATTTGCAATGCTCTTAGCAAACTATTTTGTTTTAAAATTATCTTAAAAAATTTCAAATAATTATTATTCATCAAATTAATTCTTTTAATTATAAGTTTTCTTTAAAAAGTTTTTATTCAAATTTTTTATAAAATTTACAACTAAAAATACATAAAATCCTGAAGTTGTAAATATTATACGCTCCATTGTAGTTCTAGCTGAAAATTCAATTTCCGTATCCCCAAATAAAAGTACTTCTGTTAAGTTTATAAAAAAATTAGTATTTATCGCAAAACTTATTATTAATATTAGTAATACTGGTGTTAATGATTTTTTTTTACATATAATCATTGGTTAATTTTCGTATAACAAAATAATTAGTTATGATTTAAATTAAATTATAAATATTATCTTTATTTGCCAATATGTACGATATAAAATAAATTTAGATCTACCAATTTAATTTTGAATGGAAGAAAATTTTCATGTATTTGATTTTTAAAATTATATCTTATTAATGAAATTAAATTAAAAATCGAATTTATATGTTCGGTAGCAAGTAAATACTCGTATTCCTTGCTAGAAATTTTATACGTTTTTTTTGCAACAATATATTTGGTAAATAATTTACCTAATCTCCATAGCAATCCAGGGTCTGTTGGTAAAGATATTGAAAGCACTCCACCTTTTTTTAATTTACTCATTATTTCGAACAAAAATCTTTCAGGTTCAATTATATGTTCTAAGCAGTGTGAGATGATTATTCTATCGAACAAATTATTTTCGAATGGTAAATTTGTTCCATCATAGAAATAAGCTTTAACATTTTTTATTTTTTTGTATAACTCCATTGAATAACTTGATGTTTCTGCTATGAAATATTCATCATATTCATGTTTTAAATAATCTAAATGAGGTGAGTTACCAGCACCAATTTCCAATACTTTGGAGTATTTTTTTTCACTGTTAAAATTTTCAAGTTGTCTATGACAAAATCTCATAGCATATCCGTGCAAACCAGTATATAAATGCGTATTATATTTGGCGTCTAATTTTTTAAATGTATCTTTTTTATACATAAAAATTTAACTGTATTAATTTAAGCAATTATTAAAGTTATTCCATATGATAGAAAAAAATATAAAAGTTTTTTTATTATATATCTTATTAAGTTTTTTAGCCACAATATATATTTTTGGATTTGATTTTATATCTTTTACAAATTCTAGCTGGTTATCAACTCGTGATATGACGGCAGATATAATATCCTGGCAATATTATAAAAATGATATTTGGCGATTTCCAATTGGAAATAATCCGAACTATGGAATCGATATAGCTTCTAGTATTGTTTTTTCTGGGTCTATTCCATTTCTTTCCGTTTTATTTAAAATATTTTCAAACCTTCTTCCAAGTAATTTTCATTTTTTCAGTTTGTGGATTTTTATTTGTTTTTTTTTGCAATCATTTATTTCATTTCTTATTATTTATAACAATACAAAAAATCTTACTTTCTCTGTAATTGGATCACTATTTTTTTTAATATCTCCAATTTTTATCAGTCGAATCATGATGCACTTAGCGTTGGCAGGACAATGGATTATTCTATTGGGCTTTTATATAGAAAACAAAAATTTACCAACTAAAAAAATATTTTACTGGACAACATTAATTTCACTATCTGCGTTAATTCATTTTTATTTTACAATTATGTTAATCGGGATGCTTTTCTTATTCATTTTTAATGAACATTTAGTAAATTTTAATATCAAAAAATTAATTTCTCAAATTTCATTCCCCATAATTTTTTTACTACTTACCATGTATATCTTCGGATACTTTGAAGTACCATTTACTGATAGCCTCGCGTATGGCTATGGAATTTATAAATTAAATTTGATAGGTATTGTCAATCCAATTTTGCAATCACAGAGCGGTATATTTAATTGGTCCTTATTCCTTCCAGAAATTTCTGTAACACCGGGAGAAGCAAGTGAAGGATTTAGCTATTTGGGTATTGGAGGTATTTTTCTTATATTAATTGGTATTTTTTTGTTCTTCAAAAATATTACAGAATTTAAAAAAAATAATTACATACCATACTTCTTTATCATAATCCTTTTTTCATTAGTTGCTTTGACTAATAAGATTTCTTTTGCAAACATTTTATTGTTTGAAATTGATCTACCAAAATATATCTACGGAATATTAAGTATTATAAGAGCTTCTGGAAGATTATTTTGGCCTGTATATTATTTGTTTTTTTTAGGATCAATAATCATAATATATAATAAACTTTCAAAAAAAAAATCCTTATATATTTTATTATTGTTATTTTCATTTCAATTAATTGATACTTCCTCGGGCTTAAAAAATTATTTTAAATTAAATATATTTAAAAAGGAAAAAACAGAAATAGATTATTTATTTTGGAATGAAATAAGCAAAAAAAATAAAACTTTAAAAACTACTTACTTAAGTAATGAAACACGTTTACTCATGGACTTAAGAGATGTGTTATTATCACAAAATTTTAAAAGTACAGACATTTCAAATCATGGAAGATACAATAGAAAAGCAGCTTCTGTTAGTAGGTCAAAATTATACAAAGCATTCGACGAAGATATTCTTGAAAAAAATACAATATTTGCGATCGATAATAAAAATCATTTAAGAAATTTAAAATATTTATATGAAAATAAAAATATGGGATTTTTTTTTAAAAACAATATTTGGGTGATTGTTCCTGGAAAAAAAAATGAAATGACAGATTTTGACAAATATGAATTAAATAATTATGACCCAATAGTATTAGCTAATGAAAAAAAAATAACTCTAAACTTTCATGATGAACAATCTGTACACGGACTTGGATGGTCTCATAGCTATTTTTCACCCAATCCTGGTATATGGTCTGAAGGAAACCTTTCCACTTTGCTTTTCAAGCTTAATGAAAAAACAAATGCTGATTATACAATTAAAATTAAATTAGGATCGCTAATAACTAAAAAAAATAAACCCATTAACTTTAGTATTAATGTTAATGATTTAATTTTTAAGAAATTTTCTTTAAAAAGTATAGATGATTTAAGTGAAAATTTAATTAAATTAAAAATTAATAAGGAAATGATCACTAACAAAATTTGTTATATTAAATTCATAATTAATAATCCTATATCTCCTTTGGAATTATTGCAGTCTCCTGATGCTAGAAAGTTAGGTATTTTAGTTGAAAGTATAGAAATTGAAAATAATTAGAAATAGATATTATTATTTTTTTCATAATTACAATATATTCTTTGAATAAAATGTTAAATAAAAGCATAAAAAGTAGAACTATAAAAAACCTAGGTAGAGGCTTATTTCGCAGATCTACTCCGTCTTATCTAATTTTGTATGTAAATAATATTTGTCAACTAAGATGTGATATGTGTTTTTATTGGGACTCAATGCAAAAGAAAACAAAACAATTATCACTTGACGAAATTACTAAACTATCAAAATCACTTCCCAATTTGCTTCAATTAACACTGACTGGAGGAGAGCCTTCTTTAAGAAAGGATATAACTGAAATTCCTAAAATTTTTTCTAAATATAGCAATTTATCTAAATGTACAATTGTTACTAATGGTATGCTACATGAAAGAATAAGAGAACAAGTAAATACAATTGTAAATGAGAATAAGGGTGTTGATTTCAGAATATCCGTTTCTATGGATGGTATTGGAGATCTTCATGACAAAATAAGAGGGGTAAAAGGCTCATTCTCAAATACCGAAAAAACTTTAAGTTTATTATTTAAAATACGTGATGAAGTTTCAAATCTTTGGATTGATATAGCCACTACAATTTCAAAATATAATTATGAAAAATTTGAAGAAATTCATAATTATATAATTACAAGCTACCCAATAGATAACCATGCATGTATGTTCACAAGAGGTAACACTAAAGAAGCTGACGCTAAAGAGATTCCGGTTGAATACTACAGAAGAGCAAAGGAGTTAATTATAAAAAATAGAAAATTAAGAGATCATCCATTTCAAAAGCTTACTTCAATTGTTACGGACACAGTGAGAGATGAAGTAGAAAGAGAACTTAAAACCAACAAACATGATTTCAATTGTATTGCAGGTTTAAAATTCATAGAGGTTTACCAAGATGGCAATGTAGTTCCCTGCGAAATACTAGAAACATTAGTTGATGATGATAAAAAATATAAAATGGGTAATTTACAAGATTTTGATTTTAATATTCAAAGGTTATTAAAATCTGAAAGAGCAATTGATATTATTAAATTTATTAAAGAAAGCAGATGCCACTGTAGTTTTGAATGCGTAAAATATATGGATGTAATTTACAATAAAAAATTCTATCCAAAATTAATTAAAAATGCGATAAAAAGAATACTTAAATAATCCGACTAAAGCTCCCAAGCTTACAAAAAAACAAAAGAAGAAATGAATAAAAACATATTTTATTATTCTAATTAATTTATCATTTTCTAACAAAAAATAAAAAAAATTTAAATTTCCCAAAATAAATAAAAATAGAGGTATATATAAAATAAATGATGGAAAATTATCATCAATATATATAAGTAACAATGTAGCAAAAAATAGAAGTGGTTGAAGTGAAAAAAATCCATTCTTTTTTGATCTAGATAAACCATCAAATTCAACTTTATTATTTAATTTTGAAAAAACCCAATCATTCGATCGCTGAAATATTTCTTTAAAAAGATATTTGCCTGTAGGAAATTTATGTTCTACATGAAAATTTTTTAGTCTTATAATTTCCATATCTTGTAATCGTTTAGTGAATTCCTCATTTTCAATACTAGGAGTTTTTATATCTTGATTCCATCCTTTGTATTTAAAAAAAATTTTTCTTTCAAAAACGCAGGCAGATCCTAACAGAAGCTTATCTTCCTTTTTTTTTAATTTAAGAGAAACATTGAAATGGTCAAAAAAGGCTTTATATTGAGAAAAAATATTATCGACATTGCTTTTAATTCCATATGGAATAGATCCAACTTTAACTTTTCCTTTTTTTAAAAAATTTTTCAATTTATACAAAAAGTTTTTTGGTAAAACTAAATCACTGTCCACAAACAACAAAAATTTTCCAGAACTTATTTTTGCACCTAAATTTCTTGCGGTAGCCGGACCTGAATTTTTTATAAATTTATATTTTATTTTAAATTTTGTTAATTTTTTTTTTAATTTAGGTTTTGAACCATCATCAACTATTATGATTTCTGTATTTTTTATATTTTGTATATTGATAGACTTTAGCAAATCCAAAACGTTGTCTAATTTGTTAAAAGTTGGAATAATAATTGATAAAAAAACCTTTTTTTTCATTTTTTTATCGTTTATAGACAATACGTTATATATCCGTTTTATTAATTAATATTTTATTTTTAGAGCGATTAAATCAAATAAAAATTTCATTGAATCTGTAATTAAATTAACCTTACTCCCTTTTTTATGAACCCAAACCAATGGAAGTTCAGTGATTTTAATGCCAATTTTTTTTAAAGCAAGAGCAACTTCAATATCATATACGTATCCTTTCATTCGTATTTTTTTAAATACTCTCTTTGCATAACTTGAGTGAAAAGCTTTAAAGCCACATTGTGTATCCGAAATATTTACTCCGAATAATACCAAAACAAAAATATGTAATATTAATCCAATTATTCTTCTTATTAGTAATGCCTCAACAACAGAATCTTTATTTTCTCTAGTTCCGAAATAGGCATGCTTTTTGTTATTAATAAAATTCTTTTTTTTCCAGATCAAAAACTGCCCTGGTAAAACCGACATATCTAGATCAAAAGTAATAATCCATTCATATCTAGAAGCAATTATGCCTTTTTTTACTGCATAGCCCTTGCCCATGTTTTTTTTATAAGAAATTAACTTTATTTTGGTATAAAAAAATTTCTTTTTATTTTTATTTATAAAGTCAAGTATCTTTTTTTTGGATGTATCGGTACTTCCATCATCGACAAAAATAATTTCTACGAATAGCTTACCTTTATTTTTTATAAATTTTTTTATTGTATTAAAACAAAGATCTAATCTTGATTCCTCATTATATAAAGGCATAATCCAAGAAGTTCGATCTATTTTTAATGTTTTCTTTATCTTTTTCATTTATAATTTAAACAGTTTTTTTAAAATAAATAATTTAATTTTTTTATTATTGTGATTTATTTTTACGAAGAAAAATATTAAATCCAAGTTTTTTTTTTACCTCTAGATCATCAATTCCACCCACACAAGGCGTCTTTGTTGCCCAACATGCATCAATATTTTTAGGAATATAAACAATTATGCCTTCATTTAAATTAATTAATTCAACATCTCCTTGTGGGATATAAAAAAATGGAAAACTACTAGAATTATATACCTTTATTTCTTTATCTATCCTTTTTATATTCCTTGCATTAAAAACCAACAAAGAAATTATTAATAATGTAGTAACTATTTTTCTTTTTGTTTTTTTATTAACAGGAGAATTGGACAAAAATAGGGATGTTGGCAAAAATACTAAAGATGCCAGCAAACTATAACCCCCATATCGAAGCGTTGGGTGATTGTAAAACCACTCACTAAATAAAACTAATATAACAAATAATATTTTATATATGTTTTTATCAAAGTTTTCTGGAAACTTTTTTTTATTTCGATAAAAAATTATTATAAATAAAACCGATAAAAATAAAATTGACAATAGGTTCTCAAGACCTTTGTTAAAGAAATAAACATTAGTCCAACCCTTCAGCCAGTTAAATCCTTCTATATACTCTTCTGGGTTTTCAACTCTATGATGGGGGCTTGCACCACCTTTTGACCATTGTTCAAACCATATCTTCATTTTTTGAACTTCTTTTTGACTAAGTGACCAAGGAATTTTTTGTGAGAAACACGTTTCTTTTAAAGGATAAACTACACAACCTGTATAAGATAAATTTACCAATGAAAATAATACAAATGTAAAAGCTGCAATAATAGTTGTTCTGCTAAGGAAGAATAATTTAATAAAATAATTTTTCTTATAAAATAGTATTAAAAATAAAAATAAAAATAGAGAATACACCACAAAATATGGTTTAACTGTTACCACATAACATATTAATAAAATTAGTAACTGAATATTACTTTTAAATTCAAATTTGTTTATTTTTTTTCTTATTGCTAATAAAGATAAAGGAATTAAAATTAAAACAATTAATTGTGCTGCAATATCGGTACCATACTCTCCGATTCTATAAAATTTTACATTAATGTATGTAAAAACTAATAAATAAAAAATATATATGTAATTAAAACTTTTAAATTTTTTTTCATCTAATATAAAACCCAAACATATAAAATTAACAAAAATCAACGTAATCAAACCAATTGAATGAAAAAGATAAAATTTGATGTATGGCAAAAAAATTAAAGAATTTAGATAAAATACCGATGAATGATGTCTGGGTCCATGACCAATATTTCCCAAACCTAATTGAATTTTATTTTCGGTTAGTCCTAAAGAATATGATAGATGATAATTAGAAAAATCATCATGATTTTTTAGAATAAATAATGACAAACTTAGAAGAAAAATTAAAATAACTAATAAAATATAATTTTTATTTAATTTTAATTTACAAAAAAAAAATGTAAAAAAAATCAGACCAATGGCATGGACGAATAAATTGTGAACGTAACCGTGTTTAGTAAAGAAAATTGTGGTATAAGATAGAATTACAAGTGCTAATAAACCCAATATTCCGATATATCCCAAATTATATTTTAGTAGATTTTTATTCAAAAATTGAGCTAATAAAAAACCATAACCTAAAATAGAAGAAATAATTAATATTAAATAAAAATATAATAAAAAATATTTAACCATTTTATTTATTTTTAAATAGCTTTTTTCTTAACAATAAATACAAAAGATTGTAGATTAAAACATTAAAAATAACTGAATATACCAATGTTTCTGTTTGATGATATTCTCCTAAAATAAATAAAAAATAAAATAAATTGTAAAGGCAGATTAATATACCTGATAGAGTGTTGGAGAAATTTTTATTAATATTAAATGATCTATCTAGGTGTAAATAAATAAGTTGGTGCAAGTGTTCATTGTCAGGTGTTGATGGAGTTTTTTTTAAAATTTTCTTCCTTATTATAGAAAATAAATTTTCGTAGGCTGGATACCATAACAAGGCTACAATATAATAGGGTGACACCAAATAATTATCGTTGGAAAATTTAATCAATGTAACACCAATAACAAAGCTTATTAGATAAGCTCCCCCGTCGCCCAAACATATTTTTCCAAAAAAATTAAATATATATATAGCGACCAAACATGTTAGACATGTAGAAACTAATAATATGTCTAAATCTAGGCCTAAAGCCTCTGTTAAATAAAGTACATTTAAAGCAACTAAAATAAAATAACCTACAACTAAAGTGTTAACCCCGTCAATAAAATTAGTTCCATTAATTAAAACCAATATACAAAATGAAGTAAAAAATAATTTAATAAAAAAAATGTTTAATAAATTGTCTAAAAAATCTACTCTTATTGAAGATACTAAATTATGAAATAAAAAAAGATATACTACAATTATGATTATCTGAAATATAATCCTTAAAAATGGAGAGTGTAAAATATCTAAATCAGACAATAAACCTGTTAAAAAGATAAAAAAAATTAATATGATAAAATATTGATAATTCTCAGGTAAAAAAAAAACCAATATTATAAAAAAAACAAAACCTCCAGAAAGAGGTATTGTTTTGTGTCCATTAATAAAACTTTTATGATTTGATATGTTTGTTCGATCAATCAGGACATCGAACTTTTTAAATACAAAATTTGATATTGCTATAATAAACAGAACGGCAATAACAGTTCCCACTATATTCATTTATATGTATCAATATCTATTATGTAACTCTTCTTGGGCCAAAAGTAGATCTTCATCTATCATATCTTTAACAAGATTAATGAATGAATATTTTGGTTTAAAATTCAATTTTTTATAAGCTTTTTTGGAGCTTCCCCTTAGATATTCAACCTCATTTGGTCTAAAATATTTTTTGTCTATTTTGATAATTGTTTTTTTTCTGCCATCTTCAAAAATATATCCAATTTCTTTTAAACCCTTTCCGTTCCAATATATTTTCATGTTCAATAATTTTCCCGCCGTATTAACAAATTCACGCACTGTACGAGTTTCTCCTGATGCAATAACATAGTCTTCAGGTTTTTTTTGTTGCAATATTTTCCACTGCATCTCTACATAATCCTTAGCATGACCCCAGTCTCTCTTCGCATTTAAATTACCCAAATAAAGTATTTCATTTGAACCAAGTTTTTTCCGAGTTAAAAATCTTGTTATTTTTCTCGTCACAAATGTTTCTCCTCTTCTTGGACTTTCATGATTAAATAGAATTCCATTACAGGCAAATAAGCCGTAGGCTTCCCTATAAACCGAAGTTATCCAGTAAGAATATAATTTTGCTACACCATAAGGCGACTTTGGATGAAATTTTGATTGTTCATTAAAAGTTTTTTGTTTGTATTTTTCTCCAAATAACTCTGATGTGCTTGCTTGATAAAACTTAATATTTTTCATTTTTAAGAAACGTATGGCTTCTAAAACTCTTAAAGTTCCAATGCCAGAGACTTCGGCAGTATATTCGGGATTTTCAAAAGAAACTCCTACGTGACTTTGTGCTCCCAAATTATAAATTTCGTTTGGTTTGATATTGTGAATTAAATTATAAATACTGTTACTATCCGTAAGGTCTCCATGATATAAAAAAAAATTAGTTTTATTGTGTGGGTCAATATAAAGGTGATCAATTCTTTTTGTATTGAAAGAAGAAGATTTTCTAATTACTCCATGTACTTTGTATTTTTTTTTTAAAAGCAATTCCGCTAAGTATGATCCGTCTTGACCAGTGATTCCAGTTATTAAAGCAACTTTTTTTTTCATTTTCTAAGTATAAACAATTTCAATATACATAATAACATTAAAAATCCATCTTTAAATTCATTAAGTTTTTTTCTACCCGATAGTCTTGATCTTTCATAACTAGGTTTTGAAATGAATTTATATTTTTTAAATTTGGCCAACACTGGTAACTCAATACAAAAACAAAAATCTTTTCTTTTTAGATTAAGAGATTTAAATGCTGAAGTTTTACCCATGGTATAAGTAAACAATACATCCGAAATATTTAGTCTGAACAATAAATTGCAAGTAAATGTAATTATTTTATTTCCTATGTATGTCAAAAAGGTATCATCATCACTGCCTCCTTCATTTTCATATCTGCTATTAAATACAAAATCACAATTATTTGATAACTCGTTAAGCATATTTTTAAGATATTTGGGATCCATTGAACCATCTGCATTAAATATACATAGAAATTTTGTTTCCGTTTCTTTAATACCTTGTATTAAAGCATCTCCAAAGCCATCTTTGTCTTGCATAATAATTTTGCAATCTAAATTTTTTGCAGCATTTTGTGTATTTAAATCAGTTTTAGGAATAATAATAAGTTTTTTACAATCAAAATTTTTCAGTTCTTTTAAAACTTCCGGTAAACACTCTGCTTCATTTTTTGCAGGAATTACAAGAGTAAGTTCTTTCATTATTTTGTAAATTAAAAAAATATTTAATATAAATTTATTTTTTTAAACAATGCATAAGTAGATAATCTGATTACACAAAAAATTGAATAAAAAAAATTTTTTTTCTCATATAAATAATAAACCTTAAATGCATCCTTTAACTTTTGTAATGTTGAACTCGATAATGAATTGGAGGTCTGTCTCCA
>Ga0187827_10005167_pt1 | contig 15587 bp, 15 predicted proteins | sample ETNtaG_39_FD_167969 | JGI IMG/M metagenome (GOLD analysis project Ga0187827, IMG submission 167969) | Marine microbial and viral communities from oxygen minimum zone, Eastern Pacific Ocean - ETNP2014_SV_150_PacBio MetaG (Illumina Assembly) | ecosystem: Environmental > Aquatic > Marine > Hypoxic...
AGTAATTTCTGGTTTAACACAAGGATTGCAGGGTTTGTCCAAGAAGAGAAATATCAATGTCATCCAGGGAATTGCTTCTTTTACCTCCGCCAACACTGTAAAAATTACTAACGGGAAAGACGAACAGACGCTTAGCTTTGAACAATGTATTATTGCTGTGGGATCCAATCCTGCCAGGCTGCCCTTTTTACCCGATGATCCTAGAATTATTGATTCCACTGATGCGCTTGAACTTTCGATAATCCCAAACAAAATGCTCATTATTGGAGGAGGAATCATTGGTCTCGAGATGGCAACTATATACGCATCTCTGGGATCAAGTGTCAGTATAGTCGAACTGACTGAAACCTTGATGCCTGGGACAGATAGAGATCTTGTCAAACCGCTTGAAAAGCATTTGAAGAAAGTATGTGATCATATTTATAAGAGTGTTGAAGTGTCTTCGGCCACATCCACGAAAAAAGGCATCGAGATTTCCTTTAAAGGCAGAGGTGCACCTGAGTCAGCAGTATACGATTCTGTATTGGTTGCAGTCGGTAGACTACCAAATATTGGCTCAATTGATCCAGAAGAAGCAGGAATACAATTAGACCAGAATGGTTTTGTCCAAGTGGATCGTCAAATGCGTACCAATGTTCCAAATATTTTCGCCATTGGGGACATTGTTGGAGAACCAATGTTAGCTCATAAGGCCAGCCATGAAGCTAGAGTTGCAGCAGAAGTGGTATCGGGTATGAAAACAGCAATGGATTCCCGTTGCATTCCTTCGGTAGCGTATACGGATCCAGAAGTTGCATGGGTCGGGTTAACCGAAGAGGACTGTATAGCCCAGGAAATAGATTATGGAAAAGGCGTTTTTCCTTGGGCTGCAAGTGGTAGATCCCTCTCAATCGCTAGATCAGAAGGCTTGACTAAATTACTTTTTGACTCCACCACAAAAAGAATACTAGGTGGAGGCATTGTGGGGACAAATGCAGGAGAATTGATTGCAGAAATCACCCTTGCAATTGAGATGGATTGTGATGCTTCCGATATTGCTTTGACTATGCACCCACATCCAACATTGTCCGAAACTCTGGCACTAGCAGCCGAGGCTTTTGAGGGAACAATCACTGATCTCTATATAAAAAAATAAAGAGTTGTGTGTTTATTCAATGATGTTAATTAAGAGAGTAATTCTGTGAAGATTGCTGTAACCGCTGCTTCCGGGGGGCTTGCAACTGCCACAATGAAGCATCTAATCAATGAAATTGGAACCGAAGATCTCTGTGCTGTTGCCCGGTCTCCCAAAAAAGTTAAAATCCCAAGAATCGAAACGCGGCACGGTGATTACCAAACAATCAAAGAACTTACCAAGGCTTTTTTGGGCATAGATACAGTTGTGATGATTTCAGCACCAGTTGGCGATTGGGATCGAGTTACAATGCACCAGAATGTCATTACTGCCGCTAAACTGGCTGATGTACGCAAATTACTCTATACCAGTATTATTGGCAACGGCAAAGAGAAGGATACTTGGTTTTGGCAAACCCAACAGGTCAATCGGCAGGCAGAAATTGATCTGCAAGAATCTGGTTTGCAATGGATTGTAGCAAGGAATGGTCTATATCTTGAGAAAGATTTACACCACATTGTGCAGGCTAAAGATATTGGGGTGTATAAAAATATCGCCGGTAATGGTAAGACCGGCTATATTACCGTAGACGAACTTGCTTACGCCACAGCGAAACTTGCAATCAGCGACTCTTCTAATGGACAAATATTGAATCTTGTCGGTGATACCCTGACTCAGGCACAACTTGTCAATCTTACTAACCAGGTCTTTGGAATAGATATACGTTACGAATCAATTACTGATGAGGAAAATATAGCAGAATTGATGAAAGATCCTAACATCTCTGTTCGTGGTGAAAAAGTTGCAAAAATGCTGGCCGGCTGTTTCCAGGCAGTTCGTGCTGGTGCCTTTGATGTTAAATCAGATTATAAAAGAGCTGCCGGACGAGCTGTTAAACCAACCTTGCAAATGATTCAGGAACAACGAGACGCAATGAGAGGTTAACACACAATATCCGCCAATTAAGATAATAGGGACTAATTGTTGGTTTTTCCTGAAACAAAAATAAATATTAAAGCGGAAAGAAAGATTACTGCCCCACAAAAATAATTAATTAGAGCAAGATTGTTGCCTTGTACCAAGGAAGCTATTATGGCTTGACCGATTGCAATCCCGCCTAATTGAGATGCTGGGATCAGAGCACTAAATCTGCCTGTATTATCCATAGTAGCAATCATGCCCATCAAAAATGGACCTGTAAAATTCCAAGCCGTTTGAAAAAGTATGGCCCTGATAGCAAAGCCAGCCCAGGTCATTTCTCCCTGAAATGACAGCACGACTAATAACTGAACTGCCAATGCCAAACATACAGGGATGCCTCTTTTGACCTTGGATGCCAATGCCGAGGCGCTTAAAGGACCAATAATACTCAGCCCAGTGCTCAAAAATAAAGCAGTGCCAATTTCAGATGGATCTAGATTAATTGAGATCCCAAAAGGAAAAAGGTTGTTAAAGAAAGGACCAACACCCATTTGCCAAGCTATCATCACTAAAAGTCCAGCAATAGGCAGTCCATATTTCCCAAAGAAGCTCAATCCCGTTGTTTGATTTTCATCACCACCATGGGCTTGGCCTCCTCCTGATTGAGCTAATTTAGAAGTTAAGGTCATTGCAACACAGGCTAGAATCGCAGCTGGGAAACACATCCCTGCGATGCCATATGAGGCAATCAGTTTTGGTGCAAAAAATAGAGTTAATGCACCCATGACAACTTGGGATGCTATGGTAAAGCCAAAATTCTTATCTGGTTCCGATGTACTGCCTATGGCAGCAATTCCCAGAGCAAAAGCAGTGCCATGTCCAACTAATCCCGTGAGAAATCGAATGCCAACCAAGAGCTGAAAATCGTTGATATAAGTTGAAATTAAATTACCCAGAACAATCGCCAATAAAGCACATAAAGCTACTTTTCTCCAATTAAAACGGCCTATCCACAGAATACTTAAAAGGGATGACAATGCCATGCCTGCAATTTCTGCCGAGGAAATCAAGTTTGCTTGAGACTGACTAAACTCAAGTATAGAAATTAATCCAAATACAAATGAAGGCATTCCAAATACCATAAACACACCTGCACAACTTAGAACTATTGCTGCGATCACTTGTCTTGATTCATTATTTTGCATAATCAGTTACCCTCCATTATTAAATTCACAATATGAATGAATACTACAGTTATAACACAAAGGCTTTCTTGAAATACAGACGTATCTTCCATGGAGTATGAGCAAATGATGAGCATTTTTAAGAAAGCGTTTTGGTACAATTTCTAATAATCCTTGTTCAACAATATATGGTGTCTTGCCTTTGGCTAAACCTGTTCTGTTGGCCACCCTGAAAACATGTGTGTCGACAGCAATGGTAGGTTTTCCAAATGCTGTATTTAGAATGACGTTTGCTGTTTTTCTGCCAACTCCTGGCAGTGCTTCTAGTTTTGATCTGTTATCAGGAACAGTTCCTTGGTGTTGGTCAATGAGGATCTTGCAGGTTTTGATGATGTTTTTTGCTTTGGTATTGAACAGCCCAATACTACGGATCTTGCTTTTTAATTTTATTTCGCCTAGTTGAATCATTTTTTCAGCTGTATTGGCTAATTCAAACAATTCTTTACAAGCCTTGTTTACGCTGACATCTGTCGCTTGTGCAGAGAGTATGACGGCGATTAGCAACTGGAAAGGTGTTTTATAGATAAGTTCGGTGGTTGGATTGGGATTATTTTGGTCAAGGATTGTAAAAATCTGTTCTGCCACTTTGAGTTTCATGACTTGCCTGTTTTCTGTTATCTAACTCTCATGCCTGAGATCGCTCCTTCATCTGGGCCGATTAGAAATACACCATCGTCATCGTTCCCTGCTGCTAATAGCATCCCTTCAGAGACTCCGAAACGCATTTTTCTCGGTTCAAGATTAGCCACTATCACAATGTTCCTGTCAATCAAACTATCGGGGTCATAGATGCCTTTGATTCCAGCAAAGATTGTGCGTTGTTCTCCATTGAGGTCAACCGTAATTTTTATGAGTTTGTCGGCTTCAGCAACATCCTCAGCCTTAATTACTTTTGCCACTCTTAAATCAATTTTCATGAAATCATCAAAATTAACCATATTTCTCTCCATTCATTTTTTTGTGAGTTATTTAGAAGCATCAATCATTGCATCAATGTTTTCTTTTTGCAGTCGAGTCAGCAAGGGTTCGTAGCTATTAATTTGATGATCGATGAGCGATTGATTGATGTCCGACCAGTGTTGATCATCAATATTTAAAAATGCTTCGGCTTGTCTCGCAATTGCTGGAACAACCGGTTTTAGATAGATCATCAAGATGCGAAATAGATTTAGACCCATTGTGCAAATTTCTTGCACTTGTTCCTTTTTTGCCACATCTTTAGCTAAAATCCAGGGTTTTTCCTTATCTAAGTATCGATTTGCTTGATCTGACAGTGACATGATGGCTCTCATTGCTCGGCCAAATTCTCTATGTTGATACATCGTTGCTATAGAAGATGATGATTGTTGGAATTGTGACAATAATTCCTGATCAGCTATCTTGCCGCTTAATTGGTTGTTAAAATCATCATTGATGAATTTAGCACATCGGCTTGCAATATTGACGCATTTGCCGACAAGATCTGAATTGACTCTGTCGAAAAAATCATTGGTATCAAGATCAAAATCATCCATGCCACCGCTGAGTTTGTAGGCGTAGTAATAGCGGAGGTATTCAGGATTAAGATGATCTAAGTAAGTTCTTACTTTGATCATTGTTCCTCTTGATTTGGACATTTTCTTGCCATTGACGGTTAAAAATCCATTGACATAAATACCATCGGGCTTTTTTAATTCAGCTCCATCCAGTACCGCAGGCCAGAATAATGCATGAAAATAAATGATATCTTTGCCAATAAAATGGATCAGTTGATTTTCACTGTTGGGATCAACATATGATTGGTAGTCAAATGAATTTTCTTTTTGTGCACAAAGATTCTTCAACGAGGCAAAATAACCCATAGGAGCATCCAACCAAACATAGAAATATTTGTCATCTTCCCCTGGTATCTTAAAACCAAAATATGGATCGTCTCTGGAGATATCCCAGTTCTTCAGACCGGTTGTGAACCATTCATTCAGTTTGGATTTGACAGAAGGGTGAATGTCAATGGTTTGTATCCATTCTTTCAGCATTGACTCAGAATCTTTTAGCTTTAAAAAATAATGTTCAGATTCCTTTTGACTGGGTTTATTACCGGAAATTACCGAAATTGGGTTGATCAGATCTGTGGGTTTATAGGTGGAACCACAATCCTCACAGCTGTCGCCATATTGATCTTCCGCACCACACTCTGGACATTGGCCTCGAACATAACGATCCGGAAGGAACATTTGTTCTTTGTCGTCAAAGGCTTGTTCGATGATCTGTTTTTCAATACGGTTATTTTTTACAAGTTTGGAAAATATTTCCTCAATCAATTCTTGGTTTTCTTTTGAGTGAGTGGTGTAGTAATTATCAAAGTTGATCAGAAAGTCTTTGAAGTCCTGGTGGTGTTCTTGCGTATATTCATTTGCAAGTTCCTCAGGGTCCACACCAATTTTTTCTGCCCTTAACATGATTGGAGTACCATGTGCATCGCTGGCACAGACATAAAGACAGTCTGTTCCTTGCAGTTTTTGAAAACGCACCCAAATGTCAGCTTGAATGTAGCCCACTAAATGACCTATGTGTATTGAATCATTCGCATAGGGAAGCGCATTGGTAACCAACAATTTTTTCTGAGCAATATCCATTGTCTATGTTTATGTATTGATTTTGTCCGAGTTAAAGCGCAAGAGTAACAAAGGCAGCAACGTTAAGTTTGCTATCAATGCTACCAACATAGCAAAAGCCGTAAAGACACCAAAGTAAATAGTTGGGATAAAATTTGAAAGTCCCAAGATAGAGAACCCGACCATAATGATAATGGAAGTGTAATAAATGGCTTTGCCAGTACTCGCATGAGATCTTTCTATGGCTGATTCTGGACTTTGATTTTTCAATTCAACCCGGAAACGATGAATGTAATGAATAGAGTGATCGACCCCTATGCCGATGCAAATTGCGGCAATCGTTATGGTCATAATATCCAATGGTATGCCTAACCAACCCATTAATCCTAAAACAGATCCTGAAGCAAGCATACTTGGTATGATGGCGATAAAGGCAATTTTTAAGGAACGAAATAAAATCAAGAACATTATCATGATTGCTAGAAAAACAAATCCTATAGTTAGGATTTGTGATTGGATCAAGCTTTGAAGCACATTATTATATAGCACTAGCAAACCTGTTAATTTGACTTGAGATTCTTCCAAATCATAGGTATTGACTAACTCATTTTTTATCTTCTTAAGCAGGACATTTCGTTGCAAATCAGGATAAGATTCAAACACTCTAAAAGAGATACGAAGCTGATTTCCATCTTGAGATAAATAAGGGTCAAACAGTGCTTCTTTGACGTCTAATGGGATTTTTTTATACAGCAGAGATAAGAAAAATGTATCAAGGTCTTCGTCATCATTAAGTGTTTTCATGACGTCCAAAGTTGTTGAAATGGACAGCACTTTGCCTGCTTCATCTAATGATTCAAGATAATTGTGGATTGCAGTAATCTTTTTTAATCGAAATGTGTTGTACCAGTAACTCTCCGCACCGATGTCATAAATATCCTCTTCATCCTCAAGAAAATCTAAATCTGAAAATTCATCCGTCTCGATAATCTCAACAGGTTTCTGTTTTTTAGTAAAAAAGTTAGGGTCCGCATCGATAATAATATCCAGAGGGGTCGTTCCTCCTAGTTCATTATCAATAACTGAGAGTCCCTGGTAAATCTCTGTGTCTTCTTTAAAAGCTTTTATGAACTGATTTTCAGAAGTTAATTGAGTGACACCGAAAACACTAATGATTGCGATTAACAAAAACATAACGGATGTTGTTTTGGGTGATCTCAGTACTAGTTTAGCGAAGGCATTGGTGATCGTTGAGGTGAAATCTTTTTCTTGTTTGGTAGATCTTTGTTTGAGTAGAACTAACAACACAGGAAAGAGTAAGAAAACCATAATGAAGATCGCACCCATACTGATTAGCATCATCCATCCGAAATCAATCACTGGTCTAATTCCTGCAACCAGTAATGAAGCAAAGCCGACCATTGTGGTAATAGTGGTGAATAAACAGGGTTCAAACTTGTCAATGAGCGTTTGTTGAACTAACCACCTCTGATTTTGATTTGGAAATTGAGTATTTAGTTCACGGTAACGGACCGTCAAATGAACTGTGATAGACAAACTAAAGATTAACAAGAGGGCGACAAAATTAGCCGATACAACAGTTACCGGCCAACCCACAAATCCAATAAATCCAGTCATAACAATGAGTCCTAAAAAGCAGCAGGCCATTGAGATCAGCATCCATCTAGGGCGTTTAAAAATATAGAGTAGGGCAATAATTAAAAATGCTAAAAGACTGATGCCAAATATCTCAATATCGCTTGCAATGTAGTCAATCATGTCGACTGTGATCATAGGAGTTCCACCAAGAAAGATTTTATTGTTGCTCCTATAACGATCGAGAACGGCTCTAATTTCAGCAATATTTTCAACATTTTTTTGTCTGTAGACAGCACGTTGTTCTCTGATTTGACTAGATAAAAGGGTTAATTTATTTTCTTCATTTGCATTCAAAGGATCTACAAGACGTTTTTCTCGAAGTATATCGCGAGCATCAATGAGCGATTCTAGATTTTCATCTATGACCATCTTCAATTGCATAGCTGTAGTATTTCCATCCGAACTAATCACTAAATTTTGAAATAATTTGCTAGTTAAAAGCTCTTTTTTTGCTAAATCACGATCTGTACTTGCACTCAACAGATTAGGAACATACTCCTCCAGGTCTGATAAGTTTTGGGGAGGGGATTTTAAAAGCGGGACATCGAGGATGCTTACAATAGATTTGATGGAGTCCAGAGCATTCAGTTCATCTCTGAGATGCTCTAAGTTATCAATATTTTCTTGAGAAAAAAGATCCCCTTTAGGCTGATAGGTCACCACTAGAAATTCATCATCACCATATCTTGCTTTTATATTTCGGTAGTACCTTAAATCTAAGTCATCTTCTAGGAGCAGGGAATCAGAAGATGCATCCAATTGGAAATCATCTAACCAGGTAGAGAAAAATCCACCAATCAAAGCCAAAATCATTAATACCGTTTTGGGGTATTTAACTATGGTCTTAAGACAATTATTTACAATTTGTTGCATCGTTATTCTTTTATTATCCAACTATAAGTTAAATCAATCGATAAACTCTAGTTTGACTCTGAATTTTAGTGCATCATACGTATTTAGTCAGAAAATAATATTCTTTTTATTTTACGGATAAAAAATCAAAAAATGACAATCAAATCAGACCAATGGATAAAAAAAATGGCTGAAGGTCATGGCATGATTGAGCCTTTTGTTGAACACCAGGTAAGACACAGTAACGGAAATGATTTGATTTCCTATGGGACTTCAAGTTATGGCTATGATGTACGATGCGCAAATGAATTTAAAATTTTTACCAATATTAATTCTGCAATCGTCGATCCTAAATCTTTTGACGATACCAGTTTTGTCGATGTGAATTCCGATATCTGTGTCATTCCACCCAATTCATTTGCATTGGCAAGAACGATTGAATATTTCAGAATTCCAAGAAATATTTTGACTATATGTCTGGGTAAATCCACCTATGCTAGGTGTGGTATTATCGTTAATGTCACACCTTTGGAGCCTGAATGGGAAGGTCATGTGACCCTTGAGTTTTCAAACACCACACCCTTGCCGGCAAAAATCTATGCAAATGAAGGGGTTGCTCAGATGATTTTTCTTGAATCCGATGAAGTTTGCCAAGAATCCTATAAGGATAGAAAAGGGAAGTATCAAGGTCAATTAGGAGTTACCTTAGCTAAAACTTAATCACTCTATAATTCTAACTTTAGTGATTGGCTTGCCATTAAAAATGGCCTGATTATCAACCATTCTTAATGCTCCTTCAGCAAACATTTTTATTACCATCGGGTACATTAAGTATTCTCCTTGTTGAACCCTTTTTGCCAGTGAGTTAGGGTTATCATGGGGTTTAATTTTGGTTCTGTATTGGAGAACAATGGGTCCAGAATCTAATTCAGGTATGACAAAGTGTACAGTTGAACCATGGTACTCGTCAGTGGATTTTAAAACTCTATCATATGTATTCAGACCTTGATATTTGGGTAATAGTGAAGGGTGAATATTCAATATTTTTCCTTTAAATTGATGACAAAACTCATCTGAGAGAATCCGCATATAGCCTGCTAGAACGATTAACTCTGGATTACTTTCTTTAATTTTTTGCACTAGAATTTTGTTAAAAATAATCCTGTCAGGAAAGCTATCGTAGTTTATGATTTGAGTCTTGATGTTGGCCTTTTCTGCTCGCTTTAAGCCATAGGCATTGGGATTATCGGAGACGACCGAAATAATTTCTATGGGCAATTGGTGCTGGTTGATTTCATCAATAATTGCTTGTAAATTTGTCCCTGATCCTGAAATTAAAACAACAGTAGATATTCTTGAGCCCATTTCAGATTTCTTCATTTAACCATTACTTGCCCTGTGCCATTTTCAATGTAACCAATCTGAGTTGATTGATAACCTAATTTTAAAAATGTTTCTGTAATTTCTGATGCATGGTTCTCTTTGATGATTAATACCATCCCAATTCCACAATTGAATGTGTTGAACATTTCATCTTCACTTATTTTTCCTTCATTCTGGATCCAGTTAAAAACATCGGGTTGATTCCAGCAGCTTGTTTCAATAAGCGCATTGCAGTGATTGGGAAGAATACGTTCTATATTCTCTTTAAAACCACCGCCTGTAATGTGAGCTATTCCATTGATAGGGAATTTTCCAATTACATTGAGAATTGGCTTTACATAAATGATGGTCGGTTCAATGAGTGCATCACCAAGTGTTGCATCATTGAATTTACTTTCCAGATTGGATTTTTGGATATCAATAATTTTTCGAATCAAGGAATATCCATTCGAATGCGGTCCAGATGAGTACATTCCAATAACTACATTACCTGCTTCAATACTCCTGCCATCGATGATGTTGTCAAAATCAACAAGTCCTACACAAAACCCAGCCAAATCAAAGTCACCGGATTGATAGATGCCAGGCATCTCCGCTGTTTCTCCACCAATCAATGCCATGTTAGATTCCTTACAACCCTGAACTATGCCTTGAATAATTCTTGAAGCCATTGCAACTTCCAATTTAGAGGTTGCATAATAGTCAAGGAAGAAGAGTGGTTTTGCTCCCTGGACAATGACATCATTAACACACATAGCAACCAAATCAATACCAATCAAATGCTCTTTACCCAATGCTTGAGCCAATTTTAGCTTGGTTCCTACTCCGTCTGTGCTTGAAACGAGTATTGGGCGTTTATAATCTTTTGTATGGAGTTCAAATAATCCTCCAAACCCACCGATATTAGATAGTACAGAATCGTTGTGTGTATCTTGAACAAGAGGTTTTATAACTGACACCACTTCGTTTCCAGTTTCAATATCTACCCCGGAATCTGCGTAAGTTAGTGACTTGTCCTTAATCATTACACAACATCAGTTTTTGGATCGAAAATATATTATTAGAGCTATAATAAAGCGCAATTGTATACTAACATCAACAAAATTATTATTCTTATGACTAGTTCTAAATCATAGTATGGAGTTTTAGTTGAATCCTTCAAATATTCCAAATCTAATTTGTCTTGCACGCATAGCACTTGTTGTGCCAATTGTTCAGTTTATTGTCCAGACTGAATATTTGTTATCACTCTTATTAATTGCGATTGCAGGTCTTTCGGATATTTTAGATGGCTACCTTGCTAAAAGAAATGACTGGCGGAGTAAGTTGGGATCCTTGCTGGATCCAGCAGCAGATAAAATACTTTTGGTTTCACTCTTCATAACTCTTTTTAGAATGGAGTTGATACCATTTTGGCTTACTTTGATCGTTATTCTGAGAGATGTCATGATTCTTTTTGGCTTGGGTTTGTATCGATATTTTGTGGATATTCCTGAGATGAATCCAACTCGTATCAGTAAATTTAATACCTTTGCACAACTGGCATTCGTTTTGTTTGTTATTGCTTCCCAAATTATCCTATTTCCTTTTGAATATCTCTCAATGCTCTTTGGAGCCTTGGTTTCTGTAACTGCTATTGTTAGTGGTTTGGATTATTGGATTAGTTGGAGCATTCTGGCAAAAAAGAAAATTTATCAAAATGGGGATTAAGTGGAGCAGTTATTACTTCCAGTATCAATCTCTGAACATATGGTTTTTGATAGTTTCTATCCTGGACCAAACATTGAAATATACCAATCCATAAAAACAGATTCTCAGAAATTTTTATGGATTGCCGGATCTAAAGGGTCTGGAAAAACCCATTTGTTGCAAGCAGCACTTCATCAGTGCTTTTCTTTTTCAAATAAGGGATTGTATATTCCAATGCGTGATTTTAAAGAGTTTAATCCTGAAATTTTAGATAATTTAGATCAACTTGATCTCATATGCATTGACGATATTGAGTGTATTTTAGGGAAGAGAATCTGGGAAGAAAAACTGATGGGTCTTTATGAAAGACTAAAAATAACTAAATCACAATTGGTTGTTGGATCATTTGAGTCACCTAAAGGTACTCATTTTCATTTACCTGATCTTGCTTCTCGGTTTACTATGTTTATGATTCACAGGCTGGAGTTACTTTCTGAGCCTGAAACAATATTTGCAATTCAGTTACATGCAAATGCCAGAGGATTTGACCTACCTGATGATTGTGCAAAATATCTAATTAGGCGTGTTCAAAGAGATCTGGGGTCATTGATTGAAATAATTCAGATACTGGATTATGAATCGCTTTCAAAAAAAAGAAAATTGACTATTCCGTTTATAAAAAGCACTCTGAACCTTGGACAAAAAAGCAAATTTTGAATCACCCCTTGACCTGAATATGAGGTCTTGATAGGTTTAGGGTTGTTCAATTTTTTTATCATGAATCATTTAATATCAGGCCGTATAAAAATACTAAGCATTGCCTTGGTTCTAACTTTTCTCTTATCTTGTGCAACTTTGCCACCTTTGCAGGAGATGAGTAATGCCAGGCAGACTATTTCGGCGGCAAAGGAATTCAATTCTGATGCGGCTACTGATAAAAAAATATTGGAAGCTGAACGTCTTCTTGAACGAGCAGAGACAAGAATGGCAGTAACTATGTATGAACAGGCTAGACTGGATGCAATTCGAGCCAGAAATGAAGCAATTGAATACCTTGAAGAAGCAATTGCACAAAGGGCTAAATCTCCTTTACCCGATTAAAGAAAATAGGATTCTAAGAGCTAAATTTCTCAAAATAATCAGGAAGTTTTGCAAAAGGTATACTGGTGTTACTTCTTTCTCCCCTGACTTTAAATTCTATATCTTGACCCTTTAGACCTTTCTTGCTTAACACCAGTTGTTTTGGGATCCCTATTAAATCAGCATCGGCAAATTTTACTCCTGCTCGTTCATTTCTATCGTCAAGCATTACTTCTAGACCATATTCTGAAAGTTGCTGATAAATCTCATATGCTTTTTTCGAAACTTCATCTTCCAAATTTTCATTCAATGATATGACAGAAATTTGAAAAGGGGTTATAGAATCTGGCCAAACAATGCCGGACTCATCATTATTTTGCTCAATGGCGGCAGCAACTATCCTAGAGATGCCTATTCCATAACAACCCATTAATGGATGTGTGGACTTGCCTTTTTTATTAACAATCAAGCAATTCATATGTTTACTGTATTTATCGCCTAATTGGAAAATGTGGCCAACTTCAATGCCTCGTGCATAGGAGAGTTGTCCTCCATTAGGGGCAGTATCACCATCAATCATTTCAACATTGGCAGCAAACTTTTCATCGTCGCAATATCCTATCTTGTCTTCTCCAGAGTCAGCTAGAACAACATATTCATGTGAAAGAGAACCTCCAATTTCTCCGCTTCCAGCTCGAACTCTTCTATAATCCAATCCGATCCCAGTAAAGATAGCATCGTAGGTTTTACCCATATTTTCATATTCTTGGTCAAGAGATTCCTGATCCATATGGAATGAGTAAGCATCTTTCATGAGAAACTCTCTGGCTCTCATTACGCCGAATCTAGGTCTTATTTCATCTCTAAACTTAGTTTGAATTTGATAATAATTGACTGGTAGTTGCCGGTATGTTTTTAATTCATTTCTAACAATATCTGTAATCACTTCTTCATGAGTTGGCCCAAAACAAAATGATCGTTCGTGTCTATCTTCCATTTTTAAAAGCAGATCACCATACTCTTTCCATCTACCAGTCTCTTCCCATAGGTTTGCAGGCTGAATGGCAGGCATAGACAGTTCGTATGCACCTGATTTATCCATTGCTTCCCTGACAATGTGTTCAATTTTTCTAATTACTTTTAGACCTACAGGCATCCAGGTAAACAAGCCCGAGGCCAGTTTCTTGATCAATCCTGATCTCAGCATTAATTGATGCGAAATTAATTCAGCATCTGAGGGCGTTTCCTTATAGGTAATTAAGGGATATTTTGATAGTTGCATGAGTACAATGACTAAAATTATATTGAGTTAATTATACTATTCTATTTTTCTCTCTGATAGCGACTCAGCAGATAGTTTTTACTTATTGGGATAAAAGTAACTTTACAAAGACTATGGTGACTGATTTCCATGATCAGCCCTAATTCTTTATAATGTCTTTTTAATTTTACCACCCAAATACTTTGTGATTTACATATGCCAATAAAAACGAAAAGAAACATGGGACGCAAGCAACTAAAGCAAGGAATTTATCTGTTGCCAAATTTGTTTACTACTGCCAATTTGTTTGCAGGTTGTTTCTCATTGATTAATACCTTGAATGGCAATTATCAGACTGCTGTAATTGCTATTTTTGTGGCTGTATTCCTAGATGGTGTCGATGGTAAGATTGCTCGTCTTACAAATGCAGCTTCAAATTTTGGTAAAGACTATGATAGCTTGTCAGATCTGGTGTCGTTTGGTGTAGCACCGGCTCTATTGTTTTACTTTTGGGGATTGAACAATTTATCAACTTTTATAAATGTTTGGGAAAAAACAGCTTGGCTGATGTCTTTTTTTTATATTGTCTCCATGGCTTTGAGATTGGCACGTTTTAATAATCAACTCCAATTTGGAAATAATTCCTATTTTATAGGCTTGCCTTCACCGGCAGCAGCCACTTTTATCGCAGTGATATTATGGCAATGCGAGATTTTAACATTGGATCCTAAGCTTAGTTTTTCTGTTTTAATGAGCTCTGTGATTATTGCAGCAGTTTTGATGGTTTCAAAAGTTCCCTTTTATAGTTTTAAAAGTGCCCAATCCATGAACCGAATACCATTTACCAATACGATTATGATTCCACTGATCTTCATCTTAATTTTATTGGAACCACCATTGGTAATGACTGTAATGGCATCAACCTATGTGGCATCTGGTCCAATCAATATCTTAGTTAGATTCTTTAATAAATTATATATTCGATCTCAAAAATCTAGTCATTCTGAATAAGAGAATTTAGTGTTCAGTAGGAAAAAGATACTTCAATTGATGGGGGTTGATGTATGGCACATGAGAAAACAAAAAGAAGTTGTGTCAGAAGTTATTTCCTCAGAATCTGATTCGTGGGAAATTTTAAAAAAGGAAATAAGTACATGTGAATTGTGTTCATTGCATCAAACTCGAACCCAAACGGTATTTGGTGTTGGCGATCCAAATGCTGATTGGTTATTTATTGGTGAAGCTCCAGGTAAGGATGAAGATGCACAAGGAGAACCTTTTGTAGGTAGGGCAGGACGTTTATTGAATGAAATGATTTTTTCCATAGATTTATGCAGGGAAAAAATATTTATTGCCAATCTACTCAAATGTAGACCCCCAAATAATAGAGATCCAAAAGCTTCAGAAGTGGATCAGTGTTTTTCTTATTTAGAGCAACAAGTTCAGTTTATTGAACCAAAAATCATTATTGCGGTTGGCAAGGTTGCTGCACAGAACTTACTCGGAACAGACCAAACAATGAGTCAACTCAGAGGCAGAGTTCACTACTTTGGGGCAAAAAAAATTCCTTTGGTTGTTTTTTATCATCCAGCTTACTTACTGAGAAGCCCTTCTCAGAAACCCAAAGCTTGGCAAGATTTAACTTTAGCTAAGCAAGTTATTGCTAAGTTATAATGCACTATCTAAAACGCAAAAAAGTTATTTCCTGGGCTTTATATGATTGGGCAAATTCTGCTTTTGCTACTACTGTCATGGCAGGATTTTTTCCGCTTTTCTTTAAGTCTTTTTGG
>Ga0187827_10005173_pt1 | contig 15580 bp, 24 predicted proteins | sample ETNtaG_39_FD_167969 | JGI IMG/M metagenome (GOLD analysis project Ga0187827, IMG submission 167969) | Marine microbial and viral communities from oxygen minimum zone, Eastern Pacific Ocean - ETNP2014_SV_150_PacBio MetaG (Illumina Assembly) | ecosystem: Environmental > Aquatic > Marine > Hypoxic...
ACTTAAAAACTATCAACAATAAGTACGCTTCATAGACTACTACTAAATCGTAGTTAAATCGCTTATGTACCAAGCACTATTTACGATTCAAGGTACAAATCGGTTTAGCTACGATATGTGAAAGAGACTAACGCACAAACGCACAAAGTCTCCAAACAAAAGTAGAACAATATTGTGCGTAAAATTATGAGGTGTCAAAATGCAAAAGTTCGAGATAGGAAGTAAAGTTAAGGAAGTACCTAAGGGTTACGAAAGAGTTGAAGCTCAAAAAGAGCTTGAACAAAAGATGTTGATAAAAGGAAAAGAAAACTTTTATAAAAACATCAATAAAGCGAAAGCTTTGAAAAAAGAGGTAAAAGGTAAAGACGGGCAAATAGTTATAAAAGATAGAGAGCCTACAGAAAGCACAACAATTTATGGCCAGCAGTTATTACAGGAAGCTATAAATCCAGTAAGTGTTCAAGTGCACAATTACTATAATGAGTGTACTAATGGACATTCTAAGAAGTATGCTAAAGCATCAACATTATTATCTCAGTGTATTCATATTAATAAACTTGAGAGTGAAGATTATCAAAAGTGGTCAGCAGTTAGTCTAATAGCATTAAAGGTACTACTTGATAGTATTACACAGGGGAGCACTCAAACTAAAGCCTCTATTAAAATTGCTAATTCATTAGAGGATGAGGCAAGACTTAAATATTTTCAAGAGAATGACTCTAAGACTTACAGTAAAACAAGGCAGTGGTTAAAAAAGAAAAATAACTACAGGCATAAGAGAAAAATCTATGTATATGCTATGGGTAAGCATGAGCTTGAATATGGGGAATGGCCTAAAATAGATAAGGTTCAACTTGGCCTAACTCTTATTGATTTAGTCATTAAAGCTACTGGATTTGTGAGGTTACAAAGAAGAGTTGAAGGTAGACTTAATACACCAATTTACGTTGAAGCTACTGAAAAAACTATGGAATGGATTAAGCTTAAAAAGTTTCATTCTGAAATACTTAAACCGATGAGAAAACCAATGATAACTAAAGTCCGGAAATGGACTAATCCTTATGATGGAGGCTATCTCACTCATTCATATAAAATTAAGGAGATAAAATAATGCACTACAATTTGGTTAAAAGTAGAAACAGAGCTTTTCTTGAAGATATAACTAATAAGGCACATGAAATGCCTGAAGTATATGAATGTGTAAATGCCATCCAAGACACAGCATATAAAATTAATGTTAAGATATTACAGGTAGCCGATAGGATATTTAATAATGGTGGTGTTGTAGGAAAAATGCCAAATAGGGATAAACTACCACTTCCTCCTAAGCCTTTTGATATAGCTACAAATAAAGTAGCTAGGCGAAAATATAGTAAGCTTGCTAGACCTATTCATGAAGCTAATGCAACTACGGATTCTCAAATATTGTTGATTGATAAGCTATTGGAAATTGCAAAAGAATACGAGGCTTATCCTGAACATTATTATCCAATGCAATATGATTTTCGTGGAAGAATCTACTGCAAGCCACTTTTTTTGCATTACCAACAAAATGATATAGCAAGAAGTTTATTATTATTTACTAATGGTAAACCTCTAGGAACTGATGAAGCTCTAGCAAAGTTAGCTATACATGGTGCAAATATGTATGGAAAAGATAAAATAACTTTGGCTGATAGAGTTAAATGGGTTCAACAAAATGAAGAAGCAATACTAGCTTCAGCTAAAGACCCACATAACCATTATAAGTTTTGGTCTCGTTGTAGTGAGCCTTATCAATTTCTAGCTTTTTGTTTTGAATGGGAAGAATTTGTTAGTGGTGGTAGAGATGCAGATTTTGTTACTCATTTATCTTGTTTTAGTGATTGTACTAATTCAGGCTTACAAATATTTTCAGCACTATTAAGAGATGACGTTGGTGGTAAAGCTACTAATCTAACTGCTGAAGAAACACCCCAAGATGTTTACCAAGAAGTAGCTGATAAAACTTTAGAATATCTAAATAAAAATCCTGACAGCCAAATTAAAAAAATATGGATGGATTATGGAATAGATAGAGCAACAACTAAGAAAGTTACAATGTGTGTTGTCTATGGTTTGACCCAGTATAGTTGTAGGACTTATATTGTTGACCATTTAAAAGATATGGTTGGAGAGGGTAAACCTATTCCATTTTCAAAAAATAAAGAAGAATTTGAAAAGACGGGTATTCCAACTATTTTTTCAGGAACTTATTATTTATCTAAATTGGTATGGAAGGCCATTGGCGATGTTATCATTTCTGCTAAGGAATGTATGATATGGCTACAAAAAGTATCAAGATTAATTTCTGACAATGGGCTTCCGGTGACATTCACAACTCCTACAGGATTTATAGTTCAAATGAATTATAAGGAAATGAAAAAACAGAGAGTTAACACAAGGATGGGAGAATCTATGTTGGCTAGGAAAATTACTATTCAACATGAAACAGATAAAATAGATAAGCGAAAATGTGCCAACGCAATTTCTCCATGTTGGATTCACTCATTGGATGGCTCAGTTTTACAGAGAGCAATAACGATAGCTTCTAAAAAAGGAATAAAAAGTTTTGCTACAGTGCATGACTCTTTTGGTGTTTTAGCTCCTGATGTTCAACTTATGAATGATTGCCTAAGAGAATCTTTTGTAGATATTTTTACTAAAGGTAATGTTTTAGAAGATTTTCTTAAAGAGATTACATTGCAAGTTGCTAAAGACAAAAGACATTTAATTCCTGAATTACCTAAGATGAGAAACCTAGATATTACTCAAGTTCTTAAAAGCGATTACTTTTGTTCATAAAGCTACGATACAGTAGTTATCAAAAGGACACTATATGACGTTAACAATTCCAATTACTAGGAGGTACAATGGAAAAGCCAAAAACGTATACTTCTCCTTTTGGAAAAGCGATTTATCCTCACCTCACTCGCTGTGATGTGAAATTTGATTCAGATGGTCTTTATCATGTTGATTTAGAAATATCTGATGATGGTAAAGCTCAAGAGATTATTAAGTTAATTAATGAAGCTATAGATAATGCTGTTTCAGATGAGAAGAAAAAGGGTAACAAAAAGACATTAAAAAAAGCTACGTTACCTTACAAAAAAGAAGATGGTAAATACATCTTCAAATTTAAGATGAAGGCAAAAGGCCAGAACTCTCGCACTGGTGATGCCTTCACTCAAAGACCAGCAATCTTCGACAATGAGTTAAAAATGCTTAATCCTGAAATTACTGTATGGGGAGGAAGCACGCTAAGAGTTAACTACTTTCCTAAAGGTTGGTATGTACCAGCTATCGGAGTGGGATGTTCGCTTAGACTTAAATCAGTACAAGTCAAAGATTTGGTTGAAGGTTCATCTATGAATAATTCCAGTCAGGGATTTTCAAAAGTAGATGGAGATAGTTCTAACAAGAACGAAAGCTCTGAAAATGAAGAAGAAATATCGGAAGAAAGTAACTCTTCAGCCGACTTCTAAATTTAAGAGTAAACTTGAGGAAGAGTTTAGTAATTTTCTTTTTTCAAAAAAAATAAATTTTGGATATGAGACTTTTACTATCTCTTACCTTAAGCCTTCTAAAGCGTCTCGCTATACGCCTGACTTTAAATGTTTATCAGTATTATTTGAAACTAAAGGTCACTTCGTTACAGCAGATAGAAAAAAGCACTTGTTAATCAAACAGCAATATCCAAAAATAGATATTCGCTTCGTATTTTCAAATTCCAAAAATCGTATTGGAAAAAAATCAAAAACAACTTACGCAAAATGGTGTGAACTAAAAGGATTTAGATTTCACTGTATTGCATCAACCGGAAAATTTTTACCTGAAGAATGGATAAAAGAAATATTAAAAAATCAAAATGAGAAAACAAACTAACTATATAATAATACATTGTTCAGCTACTAAACCATCAATGAATATTGGATTTGATGAGATAGATAGGTGGCATCGTTCACGTGGATTTATTTCTTGTGGTTATCACCGAATAATTAGACGAGATGGCACTATAGAACAAGGTAGAGAAGATACTGAAGTTGGCGCGCATTGTCGTGGAAGGAATCACGATAGTATCTCGATAGCTATGGTCGGGGGAGTAAATGAAGATGATATTAAAGAATGGGTAGATAATTTTGAAGCTCCTCAGTGGACAGCATTAAAAGCATTAGTAATCCATTTTCATAAACAATATCCAAAAGCAGAAATTTGTGGACATTATAAATTTAGTGACACTAAGGAGTGTCCTTCTTTTGATGTCGAGGACTGGAAAAAAACAGAATTAGATTGGGTAGAAGGCGACTTGTTAGCAGGTGATGAACAAGAGCAACAATGAAGAAGCTACATTCCTTAATTATGAACAGTGTCCTGAATGTAGGTCTCGTAATCGTGACAACACTGGCGATAATTTGGCTAGGTATTCGGATGGTCATGGATTTTGTTTTTCCTGTCACCACTTTGAAAAGTCAGAAGAAGAAATAAATAAAGAATTTCCAAAAGCAAGAGGCAACATGATAACTGGTGAATATATATCTTTAGTTAAAAGAAAAATTGATAAACAAACTTGTAAACATTTTGGTTATCAAGTTGGTAAATATAATAATCAACCAGTTCAGATAGCACCTTATTATAACAAGGAATATGAATTAATTGCTCAACACATTCGCTTCCCAAATAAAAGTTTTATTTGGTTAGGTGATATGGATGAGGTTTCTTTATTTGGTCAAAACAAATGGAAGGATTCAGGGCGCATGTGTGTCGTCTGCGAAGGTGAAATTGATGCTCTTTCTGTTTCTAAAATTCAAGGAAATAGATGGCCAGTTGTTTCACTACCAAGTGGAAGTGCTTCTGCAAAAAAATATATTAAGAAATCATTAGAGTGGCTTGAAAAATTTGAAAATATAATATTTTTATTTGATTCAGACACCGCAGGAAAAAAAGCTTCTGTCGAATGTGCAAAATTACTTTCTCCTCGTAAAGCCAAAATAGGTACTTTGCCTCTTAAAGATGCTAATGAAATGTTAGTTAAAGGTAGAACTAAAGAAATCATTAACAGTATTTGGAGCGCAAGTACCTATACTCCTGAAGGAATTATTTCAGGCAAAGATACTTGGGATTTATTAATTCAAGATGATAGTAAATGCTCAGTACCTTATCTATGGGAAGGCCTAAATAATAAACTTAAAGGAATTAGAGTTGGAGAAATAGTTACTATTACTGCTGGCTCAGGTACGGGTAAGAGTCAAATTTGTCGTGAGATTAGTTTCGATTTAATTACTAAAGGTAATACTATTGGTTATGTCGCTTTAGAAGAAGGTGTATCAAGAAGTGTTAGAGGGTTAGTTTCTATACCTTTAAATAAATTAATTCATTTACCGGAAGTTAGAAAACAAATTCCTGAATCAGAAATAAAAAAAGCATGGAATAAAATTAAATCTAAATGTTTTTTCTTAGACCATTTTGGAAGTACAGATAGTAAAAATCTTTTAAATAAAATTAGATATTTAGTCAGAGGTTGTGGGTGCAAATATATTGTACTTGACCATCTTTCAATAATTATTTCAGGACTGGAAGGAGAGTCAGAACGTAGAATTATAGATTCTACAATGACAAATTTAAGGTCATTAGTGGAGGAATTAAAATTTGGATTAATTTTAGTTTCACATCTTAAAAGGCCACCTGAGAAAAAAGGTCATGAAGAAGGAGCTATTACTTCTCTTAGTCATTTAAGAGGAAGTCATGGAATAGCTCAACTCAGTGATGTTGTACTGGGCTGTGAACGTAACCAGCAATCAGATGATTATAAAGACACAATGACAGTTAGAGTTTTGAAAAATAGATATACCGGAGACACTGGTATCTGCACTTATCTACATTATGACAATGAAACTGGCAGGCTTTCAGAAGGCAAATTTAATGAAGAAAACGAAACTAGAGAAACACATTAATGATTTTATTAAATCTTATTTGGAAACAACTGAAGAATTTAATGATTTAGATGAATCAGAAAAATTATATATTTATTCTATTTTAAGAAAACTTTTAAATTTAGTTTATCAAGTTCTTAAATATCCAAATGTATATCCAATTCTTTTAGTACAAAATAGTAAATCAAAAATAATTATTCTAAACGCATTTAAAGAAGTCGAACATATTATCCCAACAATCAACAACATAAAAGTGGAGGTCGTAAATTGAACAAATGAAGTTAATATTTGATATTGAGACTGATGGTCTAATATTATCTGTAACTAAAATTCATTGCATCGTAATAAAAAATATTGATACCAATAAAATATATTCTTTTAAATATGATGAAATAGATAAAGCATTAAAATTACTTAGTGATGCGACTTTGCTAGTTGGTCACAACATTTTAAAATTTGATATTCAGGTAATTAAAAAACTTTATCCTGACTTTAAATATAAAGCAGAGATATTTGATACTTTGCTTGTTAGCAGATTAATATATACCAACAGAAAAGAAGAAGATTTTAGACTGAAAGAAGTACCTACTAAATGTATAGGAAGACATAGTTTAGAAGCGTGGGGTTATCGAATAGGTTTAAGAAAAGGTGAATTTCTTAAGACCGGAGATTTTTCTAAATGGTCTAAAGAAATGCAGGAATACTGTGAATTAGATGTAGCTGTAACACATGAGCTATATAAATTAATTCTAAAACAAAAGTATTCTCCTGAAGCAATTCAGCTAGAACATAACTTTGCCGAATGTATTATTCGTCAAGAAGCACACGGATTTTTTTTTGATGTGGCTTCTGCAAAGAAGCTGTATGCCTCACTTGCAAACAGAAGGTCGGAGTTGGAAGAAATTCTAGCTTCGGCCTTCCTCAATTGGAAAAAATATATTGGTACATTTACTCCAAAAAGAGACAACAAAACAAAAGGTTATAAAGCTGGAGTAGGAATAAAAAGATATAAAGAAATTACATTCAATCCAAATTCACGTGACCATATTAGTGACAGGTTAATAAATAAAGGTTGGAAACCTAAAGTCTATACACCTGATGGAAAACCAAAAGTAGACGAAACAGTTTTAAATAGTCTTCCTTACAAGGAAGCTAAAATATTATCAGAACATTTTTTAATACAAAAAAGAATAGCTCAGTTGGCTGAAGGTAAGCAGGCTTGGCTAAAACTAGAGAGGAATAATAAGATTCATGGACAAGTCATTGAAAACGGAGCAATCTCGGGAAGATGCACCCACAATCACCCAAATATTGCGAACGTACCTTCTAATTCCGTTACATTTGGTACAGAGTGTAGGTCTCTATTTATCGCACCAAGTGGTTTCAATCTTGTTGGCTGTGATGTTTCTTCTTTGGAGTTATCTTTGTTGGCACATTTTCTTTTTCCTTACGATAAAGGGAATTTTAAAAAAGAATTATTGGAGGGGGATATACATTCCAAAAACGCCAAAGCTCTCGGACTTACCTCCCGTGCTCAAGCGAAAACTACTATATACGCTTATATCTACGGAGCAGGAAATGAAAAGCTCGGCAAGATTATTGAAGGAGGTATTAAAGAAGGAAAAGAACTTAGACGAAAGCTTTTAGAAAAAATTCCAGCACTAAAGAAATTAAGAGATGATGTTGTAATAACATTCAGAAATCAAAAATATATATTTGGATTAGATAAAAGAAAACTTTTAGCTAGAAGTGAGCACTCAATTTTAAATTTACTAATTCAATCAGCCGGCTCACTAATAGTTAAACAAGCAACAATTATATTACATAGGAAATTTAAACAATGTGGATTAAAAACAAATGACGTTCAAATGGTTGCTCATATTCATGATGAGCTACAGTTGCAGTCAACAAATTCTCTTGCTGATAAAGTAGGAAAATTAGCAGTTCAATCAGTTAAAGAAGCTGGAGAGCATTTTAAAATTAGACTTCCTATAACAGCAAAATACAAAATCGGAAAAAATTGGAGTCAGACCCATTAAGATTAGATGGTTAGGTAAGAATATTAATAAACTATTTGTTGTATGTAACTTGCCTAGCCATTTAATTTTGGTGGCCGATGCCGAACTCGAATCGGCACTCCCAAAAGGGCATGGATTTTAAGTCCATTGTGTCTACCAGTTTCACCAATCGGCCTCAAAAATTAATGTCAAAACCATTTACTAAATACGACTTTATCACTGACCTAGATTATGGCAAGGCTAGTGAGAAAACCATAGCTGGGATTTTAGGATTATCTGCAAAGGAATTTGAAGTCAAGACCGAAAGGGATTGGTGGACAAGAACTGGAAACATAGCAATCGAATTAGAATATAAAGGAAAAGCTTCAGGACTAAATATAACAGAAGCTCCTTATTGGATTCATGTTTTACAAGAAAAGGATGAGCCTTTTTGTTTTGTAATTATTCCAGTTAAAAAATTAAAAATCCTAGTCGAAAAATTAATCAAATCAGGTGTTGAGCCAAGAATGGTTGGCGATGGCAATAACAGTAAGTGCCTCATCGTTAAAAAAGAAATTTTACTCAACTACAAACTTTATATCCAAAAACAACAATAAGGAAATTATGATAAGAAAAATAAGAGCTAAGAAAAGAACACTCTTAGTGGATGGCGACATCATTTGTTATCGAATAGCAACTGCTATTGAAGAGCCTACAGAATGGCAAGATGATATGTGGACTCTTCATGCAGATGCTAAATTAGGTAAGGAATTATTAGAAAATACTCTAAACAGATATTTAAAAGAATTAAACTGTAATAATATTGTTGTAGCTTTATCTGATAAGACTAATTTTAGGAAAAAACTTTTTCCTGAATATAAATCTCATCGAAAGAAAGTTAGAAAACCAATAATTGTAAAACCTCTCAAGGAATATATTTATAAACAATATCCTACTTATCGTTTACCAGATTTAGAAGGTGACGATACTTTAGGAATTTTAGCTACATCTAAGTACAAAGATAATTGCATCATACTAAGCTCAGATAAGGATATGAGGACTATTCCTTGTTTTCATCATTTTATACACGACAACCAAACAGAGTTAGTAGATGAAAAAACTGCTGATTATTATTTTATGTTTCAAACTTTGACTGGAGATTCTAGCGATGGATATTCAGGAATAAAAGGTTGTGGAGCTATTAAAGCTGAAAGAGTTTTATATAACTCAGAAAAGACTTTGCCTTCAATGTGGAAAGCTGTCGTTGAAGAATACAAAAGAAATAATCTAACAGAAAAGGATGCTCTACTTCAGGCACGTATGGCCAGAATATTAAGAAGTTCTGATTATAATTTTAAAAACAAAAAACCTATTTTATGGAAGTTATGAGTCCATTTGAATTTATGGATGAACACGAACAAATAAAAAATCTTCATGACAGAATTAATAACATGAAGACTATTGATACAGCTCATCAAAAACTTAATGGAGAACTAAGAGAAGAAGTTAAGTCATTAAGAAATGATATGAAATTAAAAGATAAAGAAATTGGAAGAATGATGCAAAAAATTAATAAATTAGAAAGCAAATTAAAATGACACATAAAGATATGTTTAAATCATCAACTTATCATTCATTAGAAAGACAAGTTAATGGAAAACATTATTCCTCTTTTAAGATTCAACCGGCAGAATTTATAAATGAAAACAAAATCCTTTTTGCTGAAGGTAACGCCATTAAATATATCTGTCGGCATCAAATGAAGGGCAAGGAAGTAGATATAGACAAGGCTATTCATTATTTGGAAATGGTTAAAGAGAGAGATTACAATTAAATGCCACCTTATAAATTAAAGAACGAATTAGTCATGCGTGCTCTGTATTTAAGTAAACAGGGTTTATCCAATACTGTTATTGCGCAACGTCTAGGAATAAGTAATTCACGGGTTGCTATGCTGGTGAGAAGACACAAAGAGAAATTATCAGAAGGTTACACTATGGACTTAAATAAAATTAATGAAGAGTGGAAGAATAATAGGCAAACTTTTTAATAAAAAGGACACTTTAGATAGATTATGCAAAATAAAAAATTAGATGACATAAAAGTACCAGTAATTCCTAAAGATTTACTGGATGCTTTAGACGTATTATTTCCTGAAAGAACACCTCCTATTACAATGGAATATCGGGAAATTTGCTTCAGAAGTGGTCAAAGAAGTGTAATTAATTTTTTACACGAAAAAAACAAACAACAATCAGAAAATATATTGGAGAAAACATAATATGTGTGGAAGTATTTTTAGACCGAAAATGCCTGCTCCCCCGCCACCACCACCTCCAGCTCCAATTCTTGCTCCACCTGTTACAGAGGTAAAACAAGCAACTGCAAGACCGGCTGGATATAGTGAAGGTGGAAGGAACTTGAATTTAGCTTCTTCTTACGAAAGAAAAAGAGTTGGGTCTTCACAATTAAGAATACCTATAGTTGGAGGACTGTAATATTAAATGGCAACAGATACTTATGGCGTTGGCTATAATTCTAATACAATAGAAGGAAGATATAACCAGTACGCTAGAAATAGAGAATTATTTCTTGAGAGAGGAAGAGAATGTACTCAATATACAATTCCTACTCTTATACCTGAAGAAGGTCATAGTGCGACCTCACGTTATTATACTCCTTTTCAAGGAATAGGAGCTAGAGGCGTAAACAATTTAGCATCCAAATTATTATTAACATTACTCCCACCTAACGCACCTTTTTTTAGATTTTCCATAGACAACTTTATCCTCAAAGATATGGAGGGTGATGAAAATTTAAAAACTGAAATAGACAGAGGTTTAGTCGAAGTCGAAAAAGCAGTTATGGAAGACATTGAAATTAGCTCAGACAGAGTAGCTTTATTTGAATGTTTGAAACATCTTATCGTAGGTGGAAATTGTTTATTATTTGTCTCTAAAGAAGGATTAAGAGTTTTTCCTTTAGATAGATATGTTTGTAAACGTGACCCAATGGGTAACGTATTAGAAATTATAACAAAAGAAACAATTAATATTAATGTTCTTCCTGAAAATATAAGAGAAGTAATTTATAAAACTAATAAACCTGAAGACATTGGAGACAAGACTTGTGATTTATATACTTGTGTTAAACGAATTAAAAATAAATTTGAAGTAATACAAGAAGTTAAAGGTGTAGAAATACCTGAATCTGCTGGTTCTTACCCAGTAGATAAAACTCCATATATGGCTCTAAGAATGATTAGAGTTGATGGTGAAAATTATGGTCGTTCATATTGCGAGGAATATCTTGGCGACCTCAAATCGCTTGAGAATTTAACAAAAGCAATCGTAGAAGGCTCTTCAGCTTCAGCTAAAACTCTTTTTCTTATTTCGCCAAATGGTACGACTCGCGCTAGAGCATTAGCTCAATCTGAAAATGGAGCAATCATAGAAGGAAATGCAAGTGACGTGTCGGTATTACAGGTTTCAAAATTTGCAGATTTTAGAGTAGCTCAAGAAACTATGGCTAAGATAGAGCAAAGATTATCTTATGCCTTTTTATTAAATGCTTCAGTTATTAGAGATAGCGAAAGAACTACAGCAGAAGAAGTAAAAATGACAGCCGAAGAATTACAAGCTTCTCTTGGTGGAATTTACGGAATTTTATCTCAAGAATTTCAATTACCATTTGTTAGAAGAAAAATAGCAATTTTGGAAAAAGGTGGAAGATTACCAAAACTTCCTAAAAATGTAGTTAGACCAAAAATAGTTACAGGTCTTGAAGCATTGGGAAGAGGTAACGATAGAAATAGATTAGTACAATTTTTACAGACTCTCGCAGGTACATTAGGCCAAGAAACAATCGGTCAATATGTCAACGTATCTGAAGCAATAGTTAGATTAGCTACTGCTGATGGAATTGAAGTTAAAGGTTTAATTAAATCACCTGAAGAACTTCAAGCCGAAGTGGAGCAACAACAAAGACAACAGTTGGAGATGGAACAAGCGCAGGCTGTAACAAGTGCAGGTGAAAATATTGCAAGCAACATACCACCGAAGACAGTAGGTGAAACACTTAAACACATGCAACAATCATAGGAGAAAAAAAAATGGTAGATAAAGTTGAAATAAAAAATGAAATGGAAAAAAATATTTCTTTAGAAGAGCAGGAAAAGACTCAAGAGAAACAAGAAGCTCAAAAAACTGATGAACAAGTAAGTGAGACTTCTGAGGCTAGACCTGATTGGCTTCCTGAAAAATTTGCTAATGCTCAAGAATTAGCAAAAGCTTACAGTGAGTTAGAGAAGAAACAATCTCAGCCTAAAGAAGAAGAAATAGCTGATGAAGTTAAAACAACTGAACAACTTAAAATTAATAAAGAGAAAGTTGAAAAAGAAACTAACATCAGCTTAGATAATTTTTATGATGAGTATGCTAAAACTGGAAACTTATCAGAAAAATCTTATAAAGATTTAGCTGGTAAAGGTTTAGATAAATCTCTCGTAGATTCTTATATTGCTGGTCAACAAGCTTTAGCAGACAAGCACGTTACATCTATTCATTCAGTAGTTGGAGGTCAAGAAAGCTATAATAATATAGTTAAATGGGCTTCAGAAAATCTTACTGAAAATGAAGTTCAGGCTTTCAATCAAACAATGGATAATGGAACTTTAGACCAAGCTCAATTAGCTATCTCAGGTATTCAGGCCAAATATAATGCAGTAAATAAAGAGCCTTCTTTATTTTCAGGAGAAAGAGCTGATACTTCAAAAGGTGCATATCGTTCAGTAGGAGAAATGTTAACAGATATTAACAATCCTAAATACGCAACTGATAGTGCATTTAGAGCAGACGTAGAATCTAAAGTGAAAGCATCTAATGTTCTGTAATGGCTAGAGATTATAAGAGTGAATATCAAAATTATCACTCTCGACCTAAACAGAAAAAAAATCGAGCTAGTAGAAATTTAGCTAGACGATTAATGAAGAAAAGGCTGGGAGTGAAAAGAATTAAAGGAAAAGACGTAGACCATAAAGACAGCAATCCAAGAAATAATAGTCGAAGTAATTTAAGGATAGCTTCTAAAAAATCAAATCGTTCAAGAAATGCTTAACTTTTTAGTACCTATATTAAAAAATCCTCTTAGTCGCTTAATTGTTTCTAAGACAATAGAAAAAGTTTCACATCATTTGGAAAAAGAAAAAATTATTAGAGCAAGAGAAATTGAAGCTAGTAAAACTGTTGATGTTGCTAATATTAAAGCAAGTTCAAGCAGTTTCCGTGATGAACTTTTAACTATAATTATTAGTGGAATCCTGATTTGCACATTCTTACCTATTACTCAACCGCACATGATTAAAGGTTTTGAAATTATGCGTACAGCACCGACTGAATTTTGGTGGGCGGTTCTTATATGCTTTTCTGGAAGTTTCGGATTGTCAACTTTGAGAAATATTAAGAATGGTAAGAAAAAGTAATGACAAGGAAAAACAATACATTCCTAATTGGTTTGTTAGGAACAATACTTGTAGGCATATCAACATGGGTACTCATTACACTTATCGAAATACAAACAATAGTAAGCATGATGCAAAATGAATTAATGAATATAGATAAGCAGTTTGGTCGTGTTTACAATTTTATAGACAGTGTAAGAAACCAAGTACAATGAATAAAGAATTAGGCGGAAATAACAATGGCTGAACAAGTTTGTGAAAAATGTAATCATTCATGCCACTGCGAGAGTCGTTGCTTCAGCCATGAAGACTGTTCATGTAACGAATGTGGCTGTGGAAGCAGAGCCGAAGATTTAAGTTTTGAAAATAATGGTGTTGTAATAGATGACACCAATGATTGTGAAGGCTGTCAATAAATAAAAAAGGAGGAAAATAAATATGTTTAATTTTAAATTAGATATTCCAACTTATAAAGACTGGAAAGCTAGTGTTGAAAAATACACCGAGCAAGTACAGAAATTTTATAAAGATTTTTGGAATGATATTTGGATTGAATTTCCAAGTGGTAAATAATAAATGACACTACCTGATATGATAGAAAAAATAAAAACTTTCTGGAATAACAGAAGTAACAAAACAAAAATAGCTGTTGTAGCTATAGTTGTTGTTATTCTTTTTATACTTTAATGAATAAAATAAAAGATTTCCTTTTAGGACTATTGGAAAGCATTGGTTCAAAACTTAACGTCTGGGCTTGGAATAAAAGATGGAATAAGAAATATAGAAAATAACACTCACTCTTCTTTAAGAGGAGTGTCCTTACAAAGATAAATTGCCTTTCGTGATTACTTGCGAGTATGAAACAAGAGATAACGATTGAAGTATGTAGGTGGTAATTAACAACCTATAAACGGAGGATATTATGGCAAACGCTGTAGCATCACGTATAGGTTCAATTAACAGTGCTACTGATAAAGACGCATTATTTTTAAAAGTTTTTTCTTCAGAAGTCCTTGCGACTTTTATGAGAGAGAACAAGATGTTAGGAATGACATCTGTGCGTTCAATTTCTTCAGGTAAGTCAGCTCAATTTCCGGTAATCGGAACTACGAGTGCGGCATACCATACAGTAGGAAATGAAATAGTCGGCACTGAAGTAAAACACGCAGAAAAAATCATCTCGATTGACGACTTATTATTATCTAGTGCGTTCTTAGCTAACTTAGACGAAGCTAAAAATCACTATGACGTAAAATTAATTGCGTAGTTATGTGGCGACATATAACTGAAACGATGTCAAATTCGGTGAAACCTTTAAAATGGCAATACCGAGCCAAGCCTAGAAATAGGAAGGTGTAGAGACTTGACGGCATCCAACTCTTTGAGTTGAAGGTAAAGTCCAAGCTTGTATGAAAATATAAGAATTTCTTGAAGAAGTACGTACAGTTCTGAGATGGGAAGAGCATTAGCGAACAAGGTAGACCAACATCTACTTCAGCTTTCAGTTCTAGCGGCAGCCGCATCTACTACTATAACAGGTGGTTCAGGTGGTGAAAACGTAATAGACGCTGATTGCAAAACTAATGCGGCTTCGTTGATTACATCAATTTTTGATTGTGCAGAAGCACTTGATGAAAAAGATGTACCAACTCAAGATAGATGGTGCGTTGTAGCTCCTTCAATTTATTATAATCTAGTTGAGAACGATAAAATTCTTAATAGAGATTTTGGTGGAACGAATGGAGTTTACTCTGATGGTACTGTAATTAAAGTTGCAGGAATCAACATTGTAAAAAGCAACACTGCTGTCACTGCATTTACTGACCAATCTGCGACAATTTCTGGAACTAACAATACTTATTCTGTAGATGCTTCTACAGTAGGTGCGGTTGTGTTTCATAAATCTGCAATCGGTACAGTGAAGTTGATGGATTTGGCTATGGAATCAGAGTAGCGTTAAATGCTCATTTATACAGGAATGTATATCTAAATTGTGTAAATTCAGGGAAACCTTTTAAATGGTAATCCTGAGCCAAACTCGTAAGAGGAGGTGCAGAGACTATAATCACACAACTGGAACAGTTGAAGGGATAGTCCACGCTAATGTGAAAACATTAGATTATCGTGATGATATTCGTAGACAAGGTACATTAATGGTTGCGAAGTTAGCTTTAGGT
>Ga0187827_10005174_pt1 | contig 15580 bp, 23 predicted proteins | sample ETNtaG_39_FD_167969 | JGI IMG/M metagenome (GOLD analysis project Ga0187827, IMG submission 167969) | Marine microbial and viral communities from oxygen minimum zone, Eastern Pacific Ocean - ETNP2014_SV_150_PacBio MetaG (Illumina Assembly) | ecosystem: Environmental > Aquatic > Marine > Hypoxic...
CACAACGCCTGATCCACACCTGACAGGGCATTGTTGAGGACAGGTCCATTGCGCCAGTAGCTGTGCACCGCCCCCATGCGATAGATCTCTTCGATCCGATCCACGTCACGCCCAATGAGGAAAGGCTTCAGGTGCTGCTCGATCGCCGTATGAACAGCCCGGAATCGCTGCGTAAAGGTGGCGCAGCCGACGCCATATAGACCCGGTTCAGAGGTGATGATCTTGACGATGACGAGCCGCGATCCCGCGGGCTGAGTCAGAATCGTTTGGACGTCCTGGATGGTGACGGTCGACATGGGGCAGTCTCACGAGGTCAGAAAGTTGAAGGCGACCGCCCTAGGGTTAGACACGCGTAGCCTGCTGTCAATGAGTCGCACCGGTCCGCCTGACTTTCTTACACTACATAGCCTCTTGGGTTCGATTCAGAGGATCGGTCGCCACCCACATCTGAAGCGAGTCACAACCGATGCGCAAACAGTTCCTTCTCTTCTCGCTGGTCACCGTGGGTGGTACCGCCGCCGCCGGATATCTGTGGACGCCAGCCCTGTGGGCCTATGTCATCTTCGCCCCGATTGTGCTGCTCGGTCTGTTCGATATGCTGCAGACGAGACGAACGATCGTGCGCAACTTTCCGATCCTGCGACGTGTCCTCGACTTCACGCAGTGCTGGAGTATCACCACAATGGCGCCGGCCGAAATACCATTGACGTAGAAGGTGGCTTTCCTCACGCGACGGCCTACTCCGAAGCCGGAGTCTATCTGCTGGCGCGCAACTATCTGATTCCTTCGTTGGTATGGCAGATGACACCCTTGAGCACCTTCACCGTCCAGGGAATGGCGAATCTTCACGATGGCTCCTGGCTGGCCGGCTCGCGCGTGGAATTCAGCCTGCGGGACGACCTGATCGCCGAAGCAGGTCTCTTCAAGTGGTTCGCGGCGTTGCCCTCGGTCGTACGACACGACAATCCTGAGTTCGTCCTTTACGGACGCACACTCTTCGCCGACGTTCGACGATATTTTTAGGCTTCCTTCTCCTCCATTCGGTCAGCGAAGGCCCTCGATGATGCAGAACATAGCCCCGCATCGGATCCTTGCCGGGTTTGTCGCTCTCGGCGCGTTGCTGCTGACGATTCTCAACGTCATGTGCCAACGCCTGGTGATGTCGGGGTTGATACAGGATCGACTCGTCTTCGACTACGTCAATGACATCATGGCCCTTCCCCTCCTCGTGGGGACGTGGGTTGCCTGGCGTGGGAGCGTCTCCCGGTGGGCCCTGGCCGGTGTGGCCATCGCCTTCTCCGCGTTGGAGGTCTCCGGGTGGTGGGATCCCTACGGCTGGTCGGACCCCCAGGACATTCTGGCCTACTGGGTCAGTGGCGCCGTCCTGGCGATCATCTTCCGTCCTCGTTCGTAAGAGCTTTTCGTTCAACCTGTGACTTGATCCACGACACTGGGTCACCCTTCGTTGGGGGGTTGCCATGGAGATGACCATGGGGCTGGCTGCACTGGGTGAGCGCGGTTTTGGCGGCGAGTCTGCCCTCTCGATTTCGCTTCGAGACCATCTGGCGCAGAAGCTGCGTCTGTACGTCGGTGGGCTCTTCCTGTGGTGACCTTCGGTGGCATGGTCTTGTTGAGATCATTGTGTCATATGCCGTCGATGAGGGCTCCGAGAAGAAGCACGCCCAGCTCAACGCAATGGGGATCTAACTTGCAGAAGAGCACCTTGTTGGCATTCTCGAGCGCCTGCGGCTTGCGGAGGGTGCCGAGCGCGATCTCCTGATTGAGGAGGTCGTCTCCGAGCGAGATGACTACGACGAGTCTCTTCGTCGACTTCAGGCTCTCCTGTACGGATTGCACGTCGGCGAAGTGCCGTGGATCGTCGCCCACGATCGATTCGATGGCGGTGGTGTCGTCGCCATCGGGGAACAGCGTCTGTTTCTCTATCGTGTGTCAAGAGACTCCCCCTTCCAAGGCACCTTAGCCTAGTGGCTGGCACCGGGTGACGAACTGAACCAGAACGACGCCGGATGGATCTTGAGGCGTGGCGAACAACAGCATGCCTTTGATACAGCGACACGATCCTTCACCGGCAATCCGCGTCTCGGGAGTGCGACGGGTTTCGACACGTACTGGTATATCTGGAGCCTGACAAATCCCCAGACCCAGATCGCCGCAGCGGCCCATTGAGATCGGATTCAGGGAGCCAGCACGGACAACGCGTTAGGTAAGATGTCCACATCGAATGTCGCCGCCGGTGCAGATTCACCATCGATCTGCACCGGGTGCGATGTCGAAATCGTCGCGTGCTGAATCCGGAGTCTGCCAGGTCGATTGGTCTCCCAACTCTCGGACTCATCCTCTGGCGCTACGATCGGCCCCGTCGGTGGGGTCGACGGATGGATCGTCGGGCGAATAGGTCTGCTAGCACGCAGTGTGGCGGCCCCCATCCACGCCCAGTAAGCAACCCGCGAGCGATGCAGCCGTACATCGGCAAACCCGTCTGCAGGATCAGCTATCGGGTGAGGGCGAACGCCGAATCCATAGCAGGGCATGTTGTGCAGACCGACATTGCAGATCCTGTCCGTCGTCTCCACGATACGCTGTCCGTCCGCTTCCACCATCACATCTGACACGCGACTCATTCCGTGTTGGGCGACACCGACGGCCGCACCGATCCACCGCGAACGATGCCGCCACGCTTGATAGTCCCGCATCACCTCTGATTCCAGACCGACACTGACACTCAGCAACGACAGCGGTGCCGCCGGATGTGTTGTGGCCATGACATCGATGCGCCGTTTCCCACCTCCCAGAAGAACCTCGACCGCCGTCCGGAGGTCTTTGATGCCAAGGGAATGGGCCACACCATTTCCCGTACCCAGGGGAAGGATCCCCATTGAGTGTTCTGAGAGTCCGTCGGCCCGCAGAATCCGTGCCACCGAACACAGGGTCCCATCCCCGCCGACGGCGACGGGGAGACGCGCCTCGTCCAGGGAGGCGAGTCCCCGGCGGATTCCCTCGTCGTCGACGAAGAAAGCCGACTCCACATCGGCGTCGGCAAGGGGGCCATCCGCGATCAGGCGTTGCACGCGAGCCGCAGCATCCCCTCCGCGTGCACGTTCGTTGATGATGAAGAGGAAGGATCTCAAGCGTGAATGATCCAATTGGCGAAGAGGGACGGTTCCCCTACAGTAACTCCCGAGACGCTCGACTGTCTAGCGAGGACCCATGACAACCATCCACATCGAGACCGATCGCTTTTTCATCGATGGCACACCGACGTACGCTGGCTGCCACTTTCGCGAAGAACCCATCGAAGGCCTGCTACTCAACAGTCGCATGATTCAAGCCACCTTCGACGACGAAAACCCGGAGACCGTGCATCGTTGGGCCTATCCCGACTCGGGGACCTGGGACGCAGCGCGAAATGTCATCGAGGCCCTGCCCATCTACCGAGACCACGGATTGCTGGCGGTGACGCTCAACTTTCAGGGCGGCTCTCCGGAGGGCTACAGCAAGGAACAGCCCTACCCGCCATCTGCTGGCCCGCTACGACGTACCCACACCCTTCGATTCGGTGTGGTTTGCGGGCAGCGATCCCGATGGCGGCGGCGATCTCGGCCCCTCGCTCGAGCCTAATCTGTCGATGAAGAGTCGGTCCCTGCCGAAACTGCTGGCCCGCGTCGACCGCTGGCGGGCGACGTTCACGCCCGAGATGCTCACCGCCGCCGCCGAACTGGCCAAGGCCGCGTCCGGTTCGACACGCCACCGCACGATGGCCTACTACTACGCACAAGAAGAAGATGAGACGACGGCTCGCACGCTCACCTGGACGATTCAGGAGCTGTCCAATGCCCGCTCTCTGGCCAATGAGGGAGAGGCCATGGGGCACTGTCTCAGTGCGACAGCAGTGAAGTTGTCAGAGACATCGATCTGGTCGGTGCAGGTCGTGGATGGCGATCGCGCGAAGCGCATTCTCACCGTGCCCATCGACATCGAGTCGCGGGTGGTGACCCAGGCGCGTGGTCGTTTCAACAGCAATCCCGACCGTGAATCACAAGGGCCCGCCATCAACGCAGGCGGCGGCACACGTTTCAAGGTCAAACTCGACGAGCGCTACAAGTATCTGATGGGGCCGCGCTCACATCATCCTGCGCCAGTGGCTCGACCGCGAAACGATCGGCTACGATCACCTCGACAAATACATCGCCTGAGCAGGGCGCCTCGCACAACGCGGCGCTACAGCAACTGACGCGGAAACGATTGCACCCAGCGGCGTTGCGCGTGGGGCAAGTCATCGACGGTGATGTTCAGATCGATGGTGCAGTGAAACGCATCGGCCGTAGATCTCAGATTGCAGATCGAATCGACCACCATCTCTCCATCGCGACGCACGATATGACGCGTGTGCCGACCCTTGGCCGACACATTCGCCGGGTCATCCTCGCTCACCCACAGATCGAGGGTCCGCTTGTTGCGTACCTCCATGTCGTCGCTCACCCGACTGACATTGCTCTGCAACGTCGTCAGCCCCGTACGACGTCCCATCACATCCCGCACGATCTGCCACACCGGTTCGTTGGGCGCTTCCCGATACGGTTCCGCGTCATCACCAGGCTTGAAGTCGATTTCATCACCCGGCGTGGCCCTACCTTCAGCATCGCGCACAGCGACGGTGGGTAGCGTCACCCGCGACGGATAATCCTTCGAGAACAACACATCGTTCTCACCGGCATAAGGTGTGGGCCACAGATTCGGAAAGTCCGCACTGCACACGGACAGTCGAATCCGCTGACCCGCCTCGAAGCGCCAGCCCGTGGCATCCAGGTCGATGGTGATCTCGTAGGTTTGCCCCGGCGTCAGCGGTTGAGGCTCCTCTATCGAGGTACGTCGGGTGGCATTCAGGACGCCCGTGCAGACCAGGGCGCTCGTACCGTCGGTGGCCACGTCGCTGAGCCGAGCGGCGAAAGCCATCACCGGTGCCGTCGACCGAATGTTCAGAGTCACCTGTCCTCGCCCGAGGATCTCCACAGGTTCCGTCAGAGACTCGGTCGTGTAGTTGAGGGAGTGAATCTCGTCGGGTCGCTGGTCGGTGGGCAGACCATAGGGAACACCCCCACTCCACAACCCACCGCAGGTACCGACGGTGGGATTGTATCGATAGCAGTCGACCCCCTCCTGGTCCTCTGCCTCGTCGATCAGTCGTCCGCCCGTCGCCAGCGACCAGATCCGTTCACCCATGGGCAGGTCCTGTTCAGCGCGCCAGTATCCGCGGGTCTCGGTACGATCGGCACGAGGTTCGTCGTAGCTCTGCATATACACCTGCACCGCCGGCTCTTCCATGACCCCATTGTCCTTTCCTTTGAGCCAGTGATCGCACCAGCGCAGCACTTCGCTCACGTAGTCGACGCGAGGTCCGGGAATCGCTGCGTTGGGTCGCGTGTGATTCCACGGCCCCATGAGCAGTCGCTTGGGAACGATGAGGTGTTCGAAGGTGCGCAGCGGCGGATTCGGATACCCATCGCGCCAGCCACCGATCATGAAGACGGAGCAGCGAATCTCTTCGTAACGGTCGCGAATACTGCCCGAACGCCAGTAAGCGCCATCCGTCTGATTCGCCAGCCACGTGAGCAGGTAGGGCGCGTTCTGTTCGATGTGCTCTTCCCAGAGACGCGCCCAGTCCTGTCCGCTGTACTCCGGATAGGGAGGCATGGCGTTCATGCCGATCATCGATGCACCGTAGGCGCCGATGTCGTAGTAACAGCGCAGGGCACCACCGCGATAGTGACAGTCGTCGGTATAGCGGTCGTCGGTGAAATAGATGGGGATGATCGTCGTCAGGTGTTCGGGTGCCAGGGCGGCGATCTGCACCGCCGTAAACCCGCCGTACGAAGCACCGATCATGCCGATCTTGCCCGTGCACCAGGGCTGCGTCGCCAGCCATTCGATGGCGGCGGCCCCGTCCAGCTGTTCCTGCACAGAATACTCATCCGCCGTCACACCACCGCTGGCGCCGGAACCGCGGCAGTCAAGACGCGCCCCGATGATGCCGTGTTGCGCAAAGTCGTTGTGATATCCCGAGTAGGGCGGACTGTCATCCTTGCGGTAGGGGATGTATTCCATCAACAGCGGGCGTGGCGTTGTGGCCCAGTCCTGCGAACCATCTGCCTCCACCGGTACATGCATGTCCAGCGACAATTCGACGCCGTCGGCCGTGGGCACACGCACATCCTTGATGAAGCGCACGCCGTCTTTGGGCTCGAATTCGATCACGAGTCACCGTTCTCGGGAAAGCGCCGCAGATCGCCTTGGTAGGTCAGGCCAAGCACCTCGCGTCCATGGGCGGTGTTGCAGAACTCGTCCGCTTCGGGCAGACCGGCCGTGTGCAGGATCTCGAAGTCGATGCCCTCCACCTCGACCGAGAGACGACAGGCCTCGGCCAGATCGTGACGGCAGACCGAACCCACGTCCTGTTTTCCGAGGGGTTTCCCGTATTTGCTCAGGCCGAGTTGGCTGTCGTTGATGGAACAAGGCCGCAGCACAACGATGGACATGTCGAAAGCGTCGTGGAACTGACGACACATCTCCTCCTGCAGACGTTTGCTCACCGCATAGGCTGATCCGTCGGGACGCCGCACGTCAGCATCGAAGAAGATGCCATCAGGATGCTGGACCTGACAGGAACCGATGTGGACGACACGTCGGATCTCCCGTTCGCGGGCCACATCGAGCACATTCCACAATCCCTTGAGATTCACCAGCCAGGGTCCATCGCTGCCAGCCCCGTAGCCACCCCCTTTGCTACCGAGCACGGCTGTGTGGATGATCGCATCCATGCCGTCGATGGCGGCATCCACCTGGTCGTAGTCGCTGATGTCGCAGTGCACGACCTCACCTGCTGACCATGAACCGTCGAACTCCTCGTATGTCTTCCACGCCTCCGGCCCGAAGTCAGAGGCACGGATCGTGTGGCCGTGCGTTTCGAGGCTGGTCAGCACGGCGCGACCCACCCACCCGGCGGCCCCGAACACGACGATCTTCTGCGATTCAGCGGCCATCGATCCTCCTGCCTTCAGTCTGCATCTCCAGATCCTTAGCGGAAGTGCGCATCTGCCGCGTGCAGCGCGCCGGCACCGTTCTGCATTCTCAGCAGTTGCTTCTGTCGATCGTTGAGATCGTCGTACCACTCTGGTGGAAACTCGTCGTGCGGATCCAGCTGAAATACTAACATGTGTTTGCGGTAGTGGCCGAACAGGGCGTGACGATTGCGGTCGCCATTGTTCGCCCCCCCACCATGCCAGGTCTGTCCATTGAACACTAGCACCGAACCCGCCGGCGCGAGGGCGGTCACCACATGTTTGAGCTCCAGCCCCTCCGGGGGCTGCCCCATACCCGACCGATGGGTACCGGGAATCACCCGTGTCGCCCCGATCTCTTCGGTGAACTCGTCGAGCATCCACACCGTGTTCATCATCACCGGTGACGCCATGTTCAGCATCGACTCGGGAATATCGCTGTGCAGGCCCTGCAGTCCGTCACCGGGTCGCACGATGCGCGAGTTCAGCGAGCCGAGAATCAGGTTCGTGCCAAGAAAGTGTTCGAGAATCGGCAGCGTGCGCGGATGATCGATCGTCGGCCAAAAGACCTTGTCCATCACCGGCAGATTCGCCACGTGACCCGCCGTGCCGCGATGATTCGAGTCGGTGCCGTGTTCGGCCATACACTCGATGAGTGACTCCCGCATCGCATCGGCATCGTCGCGACTCAGGACACTCTCCAGGATGGTGAACCCGTAGACATCGACCTCCTGAATCGCCTTCTCCGTCTCCGTCATTTCGATTGCAGCTCCTCTTCTTCGATGATCGTATCCCAACCCACGATGCTCACACTGTCCTCGATCTCACCGATGGCGATGTTGGCGAAGGTCAGCGCCAGCGTGCCTCCCTCGAGATGTCCACCGAAGCCGCTGCGCTCGTCGGAGAAGTCGATGTGGCAGTGCACCTTGCCATCCAGCACAAACCCATTGAAGGAGCAGATATCCAGAGGCTGGATACTCTTTGGATAGCTCTCTTTCGGCGGCAGTTCGTTGCTCATCACCACGTGGAAGTGCGAATGGCTCGCCGGGCCAAGCCGGTCAGAAACAACCCATTCCGTATCCCGTGATCGGCGACCGCCTTGCGCAGACCCTGCAGGATGTCTTCGCCCGGAGCGATGCGCACCAGCACAACCCGCTTCATCGTCGTTTCGCGTGAAATCATCTGCAATCTGTTTCGTTCGAGTTGAGCTCGTTGTTGAATCCAGAGTGGGACTCACGGTACCGTCGTGTGGAAAGCACGTCAAACACTGACCGTCGCCTGCGACGTGCCGCTACCCGAAGCGGCCGATCGGCTCCGGGGCTCACGGATCGTCACGGATGAGGTGCACAGCATCACCCACCTGAATCCTGCCAGACTGAACGACGGCGGCATACATACACGCCCGCATGATTTTCATTAGCCCAACCACCGCTTTCATGACCCTGGCATCCTTCTCGGCCGTGTCCGGGTCGACGTTGATCATCACACAGCGCAGGTCGTCTCTACACGTGACGCTGGCGACAGCCGAATCAGCGTCCTAACCGAACACCAGTCTCCCTCCAACCCATCCGTCCTCGACGAATCCATCGGGTAGATCGGTCTGGATCACCACATTGGCGCGGAATCTTCGTCGATCGAGGCTCAACCCGGCTTCCTGGCGAATCCTGGCGACCGTCGCTGGCTGATCACCGACAGTGCCGCTTCATCAAACACGCCGTGTTTGGCCCTCGTCACTTCGACGGCACGTCCGATCCGCTCCGAAAGATGCGAATCCAACTCATTGCTCCCGATGGCCAGATCCGCTCCATCAGGAGTGCGCACGTGGGTCGGAAGGGGCTCTTCATGGGACACATCGAGCCCGACGGGTTGGTAGAGCACCCTCTCCGGAAACTGACTGGCCGACACCCAGGGAAAGCCACCCTTGTCATCCACTCTTCGGACAGCAAAGCGACGATCTTCGGGCAGGCCATGCCAGCCGAGACGGGCCGATGTCGTGACGACACCGGCCATCGACTTGACGGGATACCTGACGATCTCGTGGACAGAGCCAATTTCGATCATTGTGTGTCGGTTGCTTCTATCCAGCCTGTTTCACCCAGACAGACACATGCCTCTGGCTGTTGCTGGTGAAGGTCTCCTGATCCCATCCTGCCCATCGATCGCTGAGTTCCATGCCGGCGAGTTGCGCCATCAGATCGAGTTCGGCGGGCAGACGTATCTGAACGGCACAGATGACATCTCCGCATGTCCCTCTCGGATGCGCGTGTGGCACGACACGAGCCCCTGTGTAGCAATATCGTACTCATCGACACCCCAGTGCCCTTCACTGGGGTCATGGCGGACGAGGCACTCACCCTGCGCCAGGCGTTGCAGCTGCGGCACCACAACTTCGATGACAAAACGATCGCACCTGGTACTCTGGAGAAAAGCAACGGACCGTGCGTCCTGAGATCGTACCCTCCGCAGCAAGTTCAGAAGCTGAGATATGCCAATCGACCTCTCTCGGGCGATACACAGCGCTATGGTCTGAGGCGAACTCGAATACGTGGAAGTCGATCCTGCCGTGTTCGGGATGACCGAGCACGAAGTTCCGCTCACATTCGTCATCTGTGGGCACTCTGTGAAACCTCTTCCGTGCAGATGTTTTACGAGGAGGGGCGCGTCCTTGGATGGAAGCATGATGTCGAGATCATCATGGGGACGGCTTTGGTGGCCAGCAGCGCATCTACGCCCCAACCTCCATCAATCCACACCTTGATGCCCAGCTCTTCGAACAGATCCAGATACCACAGGACCATCTCGCCGGTCATAGTCTGCGTCCCATCGGCAGTCACCTCCCTGCACTCCGCGAAATTCCTCGTAGCAAGTCCGGGAGTTCACCGAGTGACGGGATCGCATAGTCTGAAGCCGCTCGCTGAAACGCGACAAACTCGTTGTGCACTTTCACCGTCGCGATACCCGCGGCTTCGGCAGCAGCCAGACCACGTCGAGAATCCTCGATCACAATCGCCTGATCCCGACGGATGTCGAATCGCTTGAGGGCCGCCTGGTAGGGCTGGGCCGCCGGTTTCGCTTCCAGGTAGTCTTCCCGGCAGAGCACAAATGCCATGTCATCGAGCAGGACCCGATCCCGATGGATCAGTTCGAAGTCGCGACGCTTTGAGGTGGTCACGACCGCCATCTGATAGGTCTGAGCCAACTCGCTCAGAACCTCGGCGACACCATCGATGTCGATATCGCAGGTCTGCAGGTAGTGTTGATAACGATCATCGCGCCAGCTGCGCGCGCCGTCGATATCATCAGGTGTTGCTCCCTGAGACTCCGCTCCCGTCCACGATGACGCACCGTCGACCAGATGTTGCTTGTAATCGTCAAACGTCATGACCACGCCGAGTCGAGCGAGGGCTTCACGGGTCGCCTCGAAGTACCACTGCTCGGTGTCCACAAGGACACCATCATGATCAAACAGCAGGTGTGTGATCATTGCCTCACCTAAGCACCTGTTCTCTATATCTCCACGACCATCTTACCAATGTTGTCCCCTTTGAAGAGCCCGATGAAGGCGTCTGGAGACCTCTCGAGTCCCTGGATTACAGTCTCTCGCCACGTGATCTCACCGGCCTCAATCCATGCGGCCATGTCGCTGTGAAAGTCGGCCCCACGATGGTTGTAGTCGCTGACAATGAAACCCTGGAGGGTGAGACGTTTACCGACGGCGAGCATCATGTTTGCCGGGCCAGAGGTCGGCACGGTCGCGTTGTATTGGGCAATCATGCCGCACAGAACGATGCGGCCGTGAAACTTCATGTGCTCAAGAGCAGCTTCCAGGTGAATTCCGCCGACATTGTCGAAATAGACATGGATCCCGTCGGGGCAGTGGCGGGCCAATTGCGAGGATAGATCGCCCTCTGACCTGTAGTTAAAGGCCGCGTCAAAACGGGCTTCGTCTCTGAGCCAAGCTACCTTCTCGTCAGACCCAGCACTACCGACGACATGGCAGCCTTTGACTCGGGCAATCTGGCCGACAATGGAACCGACGGCGCCCGATGCGGCTGAGACATACACCGTCTGGCCGGACACCGCTTGCCCAACATCCAGCAATCCTACGTAGGCCGTCATCCCCGGCATTCCGAGCGTGCCGAGATATGTCGACAGCGAGGCACGTTTGGGATCTACGCGTCGCAGACTGTCTGCCGCGGCAACGAAATGCTCACGCCATCCATAGAAACCGGTGACGAAGTCACCTGCGGCAAGATCGTCTGAGTTTGAGGTGATGACCTCGCCGACACTGCCACCCTCAAGTACGGCACCGATCTCGAATGGAGTGAAATACGGATTGCTCTCGCGCATCCGGCCACGCATGTAAGGATCGACGGACATGAAGCGGTTTCGCACCAGAACCTCGCCGTCCTGAGGATCTGGCAACTCGGTCGTGACCAAGCGGAAGTGCTCAGACGTCGGCAACCCATCGGGATACTCGACGAGATGAATCTCACGGGTCTGCAAGCTGCCTCCTTCTCGCGGGTTTCACCTCGATCATATGTTATGCCTCGAAGATCAGCCAAGGCGAGAGCTGGAGCGAGGACCACGCGAACTGAGGGTGCCGCTGAGCGGCGGCGCATGATCGGCCGTGGAACGAAGACGTCCAAGGATGCCAGATGATCTACCTGCAACCCGAACAAGGCCTCGTCCACTTGCGACGTTACGAGATGGTGCGTGAGGGACTCGACGACTACCGCTACGCCACCGCTTTGCAGCAGTTCGCCGCCACGCGGGGTCCGCAGGCGCAGCGCCAAGCCCAGGACCTGCTCGACGAGGCCGCCAGTGACATCACAGCACACCGGCAGGACCATGGGCGCTGAGAGGTGTGGCGGGAGCGCGTCGCCGAAATGATTCTGTCCTACAGTAGTCGGTACGGCGGCCAGCTTTAGCGCCGGCCACCCATCGCTTTGGGCCTCAGTACCCGGCCACGTGTCCGTCGGCGCGAACCTCAGCGCCACCCACCATGTGTCCTGTGGTGGGATCGATCATCACCGCATTTACATGGCCGGTGATCGGCCGTCGACCCTCATTGGGTGCAACCTCGTGGCCCAGGGCCCTCAGGGAGTCGCCGATGGTGGCGGCGACCTCGGGCTCGAGATGGACGTCGGTGCCTCCGGTCCAATGCAGGACATCACCGTAGACGACGCGCGGTGACTCGATGGCCGCCTGCGGATCGAGGCCGAACTCCACCATGTTTAGTAACACCTGGGCAATCCCGGGCATGGTCGTCTCGGCGGCGGAACCGCCGATAAGGATGTAGGGCTTGCCCTCGGCCGTGATGATGCCCGGACTCAGCGTAAAACGATTGCGCTTGCCCGGCGCCAGGATCAGACTGCTGGCTTCGCCACTCCATACGTTGGGTTCGACATCGAACCAGTCCATGATATTGCTGCCGAGAACGCCAGTCGTGCCCAGCACGTCGTGGCCGCCGTAAATGTTCCCCAGCGAGTGGGTAAAGGTAAAGCAGTTGCCTGCCGCGTCGGCGACGATGATGTGGGACGTCGAGCCCTCCAGCGGCTCACCCGACCCGGTGCGGGGTTCGGCAGCGGGCCCTGCAGGCACGGGTGCGGGAAGCTCGGCCCCATCCGGATCACGGGTCCACGACGTGGGGCTGCCGTAGCGCACTCTCCCCGTCGCCGCCCGGCCGGCGTCGATGCGACGACGCTGCACGGAAGCGTAGACCTCGGACAGTAACAGATCGGTCGGTGACGGCACGAAATCAGGATCGGCGACGTATTGATAGCCGTCGGCGTGGGCCAACTTCTGCGCCTCGAGGAAGTGATGGACGTAGGCCGTGCTGTTGTGGCCCATGGCCTGCAGGTCGTATTCCTCGAGGATGGTCAGGATTTGCATCCACGTGAGGGACGAAGCGGATGGCGGGACTCCGTAGATCTCCAGCTCGCCGTAGGTGGCCTGCAGGGGGCGGCGCCACTTCACCTCGTAGTCGGCCAGGTCGCTCTTCGACCAGATTCCCCCGTTCTCGCGCATGTAGGCAACCATCTCACTGGCCACAGCACCCCGATAGAAATCGTCGCCACCGTCAGCTGCCAGACGTCGGTACGTCCTCGCCAGCTCCGGGTTCTTCATGATATCGCCCGTCCCGGGCAGCTTGCCGTTGGGGGCGAAGACGCGGCCGAAGTTGGGGAAGGCTTCGGGACAGTGGCCACACAGCCAACCGGTGATGGTCGCTCCGAACTGAGTGAGGACCGAACCCTCTTCCAAGTAGTGCAGGGCGGGCTGAACCACCTCGCCGAAGGACATGGAACCGAAACGCTCAAGCACGGCGGCATAACCTGCCATGGCGCCCGGGATCCCCATGGCCCGGTGCCCCTCTGACAGAGCCTCGCGTGTGAAATCCTCGGGTCTCGCCGCTGCGGGGGCGAGGCTGGAGGCGTCCATCGCCCACATCTCCCCGCTCTCGGCATCGTACACGAGGCAGTAGGCACTTCCACCGGGGCCACCCATCCACGGCTCGACCGCCGACAGCGCGAGGGCGGCGGCGATACCGGCGTCGAAGGCGTTGCCGCCTTGCCGCAGGATCTCGAGCCCCGCCTCAGAGGCCATAGGATGCATGGTGGAGACGATACCATTGGCGGCGTATACAGCCTCCTTGCCCAACCACGGCTTGCTCGTGAAGCTCAGCCAGGCGTGGCTCGCCGAGACGGCAGCCAGTACGAGAAACAGGGCTGTGGAGGTGCGGACCCGGCGGCGCGATCGGATCGACCTGGTACTCATGGGATGGCCTCCGGGTGAAGGAGATTCACCTGCAGGAAGGAACTGGGGCGGGCTCGCATATAGTCGAACGGTGGACTGGCGCCGGTCAAGGCCAGGCCCCGCCCGCGGGTCGCTTGACCCTGCCCGCCTGTCCTGACTTCGTTCAGACATGCTACCATCACCGACAAGGAGGCCGGGCGCGTTTCGTTTGATCACCATCCGGCGCATGTACTTCTGGCCACTGATCATCCGCCTCTTCTGCGGCGTCGCTGCCACGACAGTTTCGTTAGCCGCTCAGACACCCCCGTACGGAATCAACGAGCGTGAGGCGAACACCTCGCTTGCCATTCGTACTTCGGCTCCCTCAACCGATATGAGCCTGCGGCAGGTCTTTGCCGATCGTGTCGGCCAACTGCCGGTTGCCCTCACGCATGCCGGAGACGGGAGCCAACGTCTTTTCTGGCTCATGAAGGACGGCCTCATCCAGGTCTGGCACACCGACGGGGATGCAGTACTGAGTGCGAGGCTCTTCCTGGTGATCCGAGACCAGGTGAACTCCTCGCACTTTGAGTCGGGTTTGCTAAGCATGGCCTTTCACGCGGACTATGCCGACAACGGGCGGTTCTTCGTGTACTACACCCACGGAGAGGTGGTTTCGCGGATTTCGGAGTTCAGGGTTTCCAACGCCAATCCTGACTCTGCGGATGCCTCCAGTGAGCGCATCCTGTTGGACATCGACCAGCCTTCGCCGAGCCACTTCGGGGGCCAACTCGCCTTCGGTTCAGATGGGTATCTGTATGTCGCGCTCGGGGATGGTCACGGCACCGACGAGGATGGTGTCAACCTTGCCCAGAATCCCGCGTTCCTACAGGGCTCCATCCTGCGGATCGACGTAGACACCCGAATGGGAGAGCTGCCTTACGGTATCCCGAACGATAATCCGCTGGTCGGGAACGACCGCGGCTGGCGCGAGGAGATCTGGGCCTGGGGACTGCGAAACCCCTGGCGATTCAGCTTCGATCCGGCGGGTGAACTCTGGGCCGGGGACGTGGGCCAGCACTTCTGGGAAGAAGTGAACGTGGTTGAGAAGGGCAGGAACTACGGTTGGCCCATCATAGAGGGAAATGCTTGCAACCCTCCCCGAACCGATTGTGACGCGGCCGGCTTCGCGCCACCTGTCTTCAGCTATCCACACCGGGGCGCTGCCGCGATGATCGGGGGGTTCGTCTATCGGGGCACTCGCCTGCCGTCGCTGCAGGGGGCCTATATATACGGAGACTATGTCGACGGCAGGATCTGGGCCCTGCGGCGCCAGGCCGGACACGTCGAGAACCACCTCCTTGCCGTGAGTCCTTCCTTTATCACGAGTTTTGGAGAGGATGAATCCGGGGAGATCTATGTGTTGACCTCTGAGGGTCCGACCTACGTCCTGGAGGACATGCCATCAGAGACAGAACCCGAGCAGATCCCGTTGATCCTCTCCGTCTCGGGCCTGTTCAGCGACGTCACCTTACAGACCCCGGCTTCGGGTCTAATTCCTTACTCGGTCAATTCCCCCTTGTGGTCCGACGGCGCTGACAAGACCCGCTTGATGGTCTTACCGAACCAACAGCTGATCGGCTTCTCGCCCGACGGTCCGTGGCGCTTCCCGCATGGCACGGTATTCGTGAAGAACTTCTACCTGGAGATGGTGAAGGGTGACCCGGAGAGCCGTCACATCGTGGAGACCCGACTGCTCGTCAAGAACG
>Ga0187827_10005175_pt1 | contig 15578 bp, 18 predicted proteins | sample ETNtaG_39_FD_167969 | JGI IMG/M metagenome (GOLD analysis project Ga0187827, IMG submission 167969) | Marine microbial and viral communities from oxygen minimum zone, Eastern Pacific Ocean - ETNP2014_SV_150_PacBio MetaG (Illumina Assembly) | ecosystem: Environmental > Aquatic > Marine > Hypoxic...
ACAATATTAATTATGATATGCCAATTGATATTGAGTTAAAAATTGGCAGAAATTGGTTAGAATTAGAGGAAATATAATGGATTATAAAGATTATAAATTAAAAGGTCAAAATGTAGTTGACATACCTCTTGTATGTTATATAATATACTTACGATTTAGGAGTAATATACTTGCAAATATATTATTGCTTCTGGCTGAACAATGTCCGCCTATTTTAACAGGGCATAAGGCACACTAATGAGGAAGTATGGTCAAATGACTGAGGTAATCGGAGGTGGTACTGGAAGTAGCGGTAGGCAAGAAAACTTGACTGTTCGTGAAAAGGTTGAGGGTGAACACAAGCTATTCCCTCGAAGCTACCTAACAATTAATTTTGCAAAAAGGAGTTCAAATTGAACGTAAACGAAGTATCAAAGGTTGGTTATAATCCTCTACCAACAAAAATAGATGACATTACAGAGGATAACTTAAGAAAGTTGATTGGTCAATCTGGTGATGTATCATCTGGCGGTGGATTACCTAGATTAAGCATCAATCACTCTACTGAAGATGATGATGGAAATTCTATTCCTAGAGGATTTTTTATGATAAGGGATTCTAGCGGAAAGTCTGTCTTTGCACCTAAAGTTACGTACAGACCTTTCGTTCGTACTTTTATGTATTCTGTATGGGATAATGACCTTAATCAATTCGGTAGTCAAACTATTCAATCTCGTAGTATGAATGATTTATTTTATGATACTAGTGGTGGATTGAAATGTGGCAGACTTGCCCCCGATAGATTAAAAGCACTAGATGAGCATTCTCCCGAAGCGGTACTGCAAAAGGGCATTAAATGTGTCCAAGTACTATATGGACTAGTGACCATAGATGCGGGGCAGGATGCCACGGGTAAACCTGCATCTGTTAAAGACCAAGAATCCATTTGGTATGTGAGAGGGTCAAGTTTCATTCGTATTTCTGATTGGGTGAAAACTTTAGAGGCACAGAGAAAACTTATGCCTACTGCAATTGCCGAACTAACAACTGTCAAGGGTAAAAGAGGTGGCAACATATATTATGGTGCTAACGCCAAGACAGTTAAATTTGGTAAATTCACTAAAGATGACCAAGACTTGCTATTACAATTTTTCGGTGCGATTAATTCTTTTAATAATGGTATTATGGAATCCCATAGAACCAATAAAAAATTAAAGGAAGATGCAAAAGATAATGTTTTAGAAGCAAGGTTGGTTGGTAATGGAACCAATTCTTGATTTAGTCAAGAGTTATTTAACTGACGCAAGTAAAGGCGAGGCTGAAATCTCGCCTAAACTTGTTCGTGAATTTAAAAAAGCTTGTGGTGACGCTTTAAAGAAACAATTTAGTCCAAATAAAAGAAAGTGGCGAATGCGTATGTCTGGATTGGGCAAACCACTTTGTCAACAGCAACTCGATAAAAAAGAACTTCCCAGAGATTTAGAATACAATGCTGTAATGAGGTTTCTTATGGGAGACCTTGTTGAGGCGGCTTCCATATTTATCATGAAGGCTTCTGGTGTTAATGTAGACCATACACAAAAAAAGGTGTCCGCAAAGATTGGTGGAAAAAATATTAAAGGAACATTAGATGTAAAGATAAATGGTAAGGTATGGGATATTAAATCCTCAAGTCCTTATGCATTTACAAATAAATTCGGAAATTATGGTGGGTACAGTAAAATAAAAGAGGATGACCCCTTTGGTTATCTTGTACAAGGTTACAGTTATTCAGAAGCCGATGATTCTCCATTCGGTGGTTGGATTGCTGTGAATAAGTCAACAGGTGAATGGGCGATATGTGAAGCACCGCAGGAGCAGGAGGAAGAAAAGAATGAGACGTTACAGAAGGCTAGTGATAATGTTAAGGCGTTGGTTAAGAACAAACCCTTTAAAAAGCTATTTGAACCAAAAGATGAAAAGATAAAAATCAAGGGTGAGGATATATACACAAAGAATAAGCTGATGCCAATGGCCTGTAGTTTTTGTAGTTACAAATATCACTGTTGGCCTAAAGCTGAACTTCATAAAAAGATAGCTACAAGGGCACAGAACAGGCCTATGGTGTGGTATACCAAGTTAATTCAGAAAGATTTGGAAAATTGCCTGTAATATTTCAATTAAATATCGCAGATACCGATATTGAGTCCAATCGTGATGTTTTTTACATTCAAGAGTACACAAAAGACCAAAACGCCCATAATGTGCTGTTTTTACGCACTAGAGACCCTTTTCGTGTTTTGTGGGGGGATAAGACCTTTGTTACCAATAAACTGTCTCTAGACGAGGATATAGGGCAAATTAAAAATTTACTGGACAGAAATGCCATCATAATTGCTGATATTAAGGGATATACGGAAGAATTAAGAAAAACATCACCTAAAACAGCAGAATACTTGGATTTACGGTTGGAAGAGTTATATGAGATACATAAACCCAAAAATATCGTTAAATGAAGTTAAGTCACGGGTTTCGTAGCAGATTTGAATTTGAGTTTGCACAGTATCTGGCAAAGAGTAAAATTAAATATAAATATGAAAAAGATAAATTTAGATACATTGTACCGATTAAATCCTATACTCCAGATTTTTATTTAATGAATTATGGATTTTATCTGGAATTGAAAGGAAATTTAGATGTCACAGATAGGGTTAAACATTTACTTGTTAAAGAGCAAAATCCGACTTTGGATGTTAGATTTATCTTCCCAAATTCAAAGAAAAAGATATATAAGGGCAGCAAGACTACTTATGCCAATTGGTGTGATAGGCATGGTTTTTTGTATGCTGATAACAGGATACCTAATATATGGCTAAAATAATATCGAGAATATATGCTTTATTCAGAGGAATAATAAGTTGGAAATATTTGAAAAAAGAATGGCCAAAAAAGAAGAAGAAATAGTACTACCTAAAAACAGGATGTATGTTATAATGTCTCCCCTAGGTGAAGACCAGTTTAACATGATATGCGTTGATAAAATGGTAAAACCCATTAATGAATTATATTACATGATGAGGGGTCTGTGTGAAATGTCTATAAAGCACCAAGAGGATTTAATTGAAATTGGAAAAGAGGCTATGTTACAGGAAAAATTAAAAACAACGAAACAGGAATTAAAAAGTAACATTATTCCATTCAGACCGAGGAGAAACAATGGTAAAAAACACTAAATTTGATTTGGATTTACAGTACGGACAGTTACGGGAACAGCAAGTTCACGATATGTTTCACAATAAAAAGATTGAAGTTAAGACTGAGAGGGACTGGTGGAAGAAAACAGGTAACATTGCCATAGAATATGAATGCAATGGAAAGCCTAGTGGCATTGATAAAACGGAATCTGATTTTTGGATTCATATTTTATCAAATGGTACGGGGAATTATTGTAAATTAATTTTTGAAGTTCCAAGACTAAAGAGGATAGTAGAAAAATATAAGCCAACGCATAGTAGGATGATAGGCGATAGAGGTGTTTCTAATTGTGTGTTAATACCTCTAGAAGAATTATTTATGAAGGAAAATGTTGAATTATGATAACTAGTCTAGTTAAGGATGAAAATGAAAAAAAAATGTGGGGCGAATGGAAAAAATAGCAAAAAATTTCCTAGTGAAAGCTGAAAGTTTAGTCGCAGGTCAGAGGCACACGGATTATGGTGATAAGGTTGACAATCACAAGAACATAGCGAAATTATGGTCAGCGTACAAGGATATGAAAATTTCTGCACACGATGTAGCGATTATGATGTGCCTGTTAAAGATAGCACGAACAAAGCTTGGTGATGTTAGTGTAGATACATATGTTGACATGGCTGCGTATGGGGCGATAGCCGGTGAGATTAAATTCAAAGAACCGAGAGAAGAATCGGAAGGAGAAAAACGGGGACGAATTACAAAGGAATACGTTAAATCCCTGAACAAGGTCATGGATGAACTGGAGGAAAAAATATGAAAAAAATAACGAATGAACAATTAAATATTTTACTGAAATATTTGAGTAGTAAACCTTACCTTGAGGTTTATAATTTAATACAATTATTGGGAAGTTTGCCAGAAATAGAGGGTAAAAATGGTGGACAAAAAGATACCAAACAAAAATGAAGCAGTTCTACAGCTACTATATTTTGGCATTGACAAGTCGGGCAACTTCTTTTCAGAAAAATGGACGTGTCCTCCCGAAAAGTTTCGTGAACACATGGATAAGTGGAACGAGAATTACGTAGATACAATTAGGTATGAAAACGTGATTAAATACATTGATAATCTCTTTGAAAGGGATATCAAAGATGTAAAAGGGTATTTAGGATGACAAAAACAATTAAAAATATAATACAAAATGATTCTGGCGGTACGAATCCAGACACCCATGCACATGAGGATAAGGTATGGGAATTACAGTTTGAAGATGAAGATTCTGCTGTTCTAACCAAGGGAAAGATGTTAGAGTATCTAACAAAAGGAACTGTTCCTGTAAAGACAGTACATTCCTTTAAAAAATGGGATATTATAACAACATTGGGACATACGATTAGAACATGGGTTGTTGTATATGATGATAAATCTCATGTACAATTAGCTAACAAAGATTTTTATTCTTTGCTAACACACGGACACACCACTGTAAATGGGGAGGAAGTAACTGAAACTGTTGAAGGTGAGAGAGGGCCGATATCTACTGCTATTGCACAGGTTCAAAAAGAGGCAGGGACTAGTCCAAAAACACTAACAACACCAGAAGAACAACTTGAACTAGAAGATTTTAGGGAAGATGCAATGAGAGATAATTATTCCCCCGTGTTCGGTAAAAAAGAAGAATCAGACATTGAGGAATAAAAAAAGCCCCAGTTAGACTAGGGCTTTTTATAGGTATGGAGTACCTGTTAATTATTTGCTAGTAACATCTGAAGCAATCCCTTTATCGGAGTCCACGTCTCCTCGTCCTTCCGGTTGTACACTGTCTTGCTCTTCACTGTCCTCTGCCTGTACCTCGGAGTCCTCAGTTCCTTCGCTATCGGATTTCTCTTCTTGTAATTCCTCTTGTGGTTCTGATTCTTCGTTAGGTTCATCTTCGGTTTTTTTTATTCCAACGCAAATGCCACGCCCAGTTACTTAGTTTACTTCCATAAATTTCACAACAATTCAAGAATCTGTCCTTTAAATATTTATACATTATTTTTTAACAAGACTTCCTCCAAAGTACAACCCTACGATTGCCGCCATCAGATGCGTGTCCATTGGTGTTATGACAACACCTGCAAATTTTCTATCCACCAGTAATTCCTTTTGTTCTATTAAGAAAAAGAAACCTCTTGACAGTTCCGTCCATGTCAGGAATACGGAAACATCAAAAAATACAGGTACAATTTTAGGCCAGACTATTATAAAGAATACAGCAGTTAATGCTATAATTCTTCTCGTCCATTGAAAGCCTGCATTTTCATATTTACGTGCCGCTTCAATTGATTCCATTTGAAACTTACCTCTGGCGAGCAGCATCTTTTGTTCAGCTTGTTTTGCCTTAATGCTCTGTCCCCAGATGGTCATTACACCACCCAAGACACTGGAGCTTAGCATTGTTATCATTTCTACTGGTAATCCAAACATTATCCTCTATTATCCTTCCAATTTTGCTGTTTCTTGCCCGCTTGGGCCGCATTCCACAACTGTTCCCTGATTTTATTCTCCCCGCTTGAAATAAGATGGGCTATCTTAAAGCCAGTTGGAACTTGCGTTAAGTTCTTGTCTTCTCTGTACCGGTCATGCTCCTCGAAAGTCAGAAACTTATCGAAGAGACGACCAGTCTTTATATTCTTGAATCTATATAATGGCATTGTATGCAACTACAGCAGCAATGACTACTACAACAACCAAGGCAATTTTACCCTTCTTGCTCAAGTCCTTCCACATTGTCTTTAGTTTTTCCATGTTTCCTCCTAGTTTATTAGTCCTGTATAGACAGCCTTTAGCACCAGTCCCAAAACTCCAAATGAGACCGTCCACACTATCTTAAAAATAGTGTCTACCTTCATTGCTATGTGATGTATGTGATTGTCTAATTTTTGATTGATGAGTTTCAGTTCGCCTTCAATGCGAATGATATTTTCCCTGTTCTCTGATGCTTTATCCTCGGGCATTTAATTACTCACTATGGTATAATCTATCATATTTATTTTTATTATTCCATTCATCTTCACTAATAGCCTGCCTTTCATCCTCATCTGTATCTCTGGCATAACGTGCCATTCCTCCCCAAAACCATTGTACAAATTCACTTCTAATTCTTGGTTTAGTTAATCCATTTCTTAAAATAACTTCAGATAACATATTAAATGCCTCTGGATTTACAGCTAAATCTTTAATCATTTGCCCTCTTCTAAATCGAGCATCTTGAATTAATAATTCCATCATTACATAGCGAGGAGATACAACTCCCCTAACTACACCATATACTCTAGACATAATAGAATTTAATTTTAGTCCTTTAGGATAATTTTCAATTGCTTGATATGGCATTTCACCTGTTATTAAAGTTACTAAACTATTTAATTCTTTAAGGTCATCAAATTTATCACCAAGAATATCTTTAAGTGCTGCTGTATTTCGTTCAATATATTTCTGCATTGCAGCCCCATTAAGTTCCCATCTTTGAACTATTTCTCCTTCTGGTATAACTTTTGTACCATCTTCACCGATTTTTATTTTACCCGGTTTGAAATGTACAGTACCATGTTTTGCATCTCTGTATGCGGCTTCAATTGCTCCTTCAAATAAAACTTTTCTAAATTGTTCTAAAGCTTCTGGTTTAGTTTTAAGATAATTAGCAATAGCTCGTGCTTTTCTAGGGTCACCACCATCATAAGTTTCTACTAACACTCGTTTGATTAAATCTGGTGCTGTTATTCCTTGTCCTCTTAATCCTGCAATATTAGCTAAGTCTTCAATAGGTACACCAAATGGATTATATTCATCCATTCTATTTACAGCATTTTGTGCTGTTTTTTCCCATAAATTAACATTTGCTTCAGATTCTTTTATTACTTGCTGTGCTCTTCCACCAAATTCTCGTGCCTCTTCACTTGCTGTTCTCCATTTTGCACTCCCAATTGCTCCCGCTTCTTCTAAGGCGTTACCACTTTCATCTACAAGATTTAATATGTCAGCAAATTCATTAAAGAATTGTTCATCAACTTGTCGTCCTTCTTTATGAGAAGCATTACCTAAATATTCTAATAGTAATTGCTTTGCCTGTGGATTATATACTTTCTCTTTTGTATTTGGGTCTAATCGTAAAAATAATTTATCAAACTGCTGTCGTGCTGTTGCATATCCACTTTTTCTAGGGAATAAGAAATTAGACATAATTCGTTCAGCCGGCTCATCACCATATTTTAATCCAATTAATATTCTACTGCCTAATCCTTCTCTCCACGCCTCACCAACATTTTCTTTCCAAAATTTATTAGCATTCTTTAAGTCATTGAATTGGTCTAGTTCTGTTGTTAATCTATTTCCCAACCTAAAATTATATAATGCCGCCATTCTATTATTTTTAGATTGAATTTGTTCCATTGCATTTTTAAATAATGAACCACGAATACGGGATATGTCTTGCAGTGATACATCTAATTTATGTACATCAGACATCAATGGTATTTTTGTATTTAATGCGATAGCCCCTCTATATTGGTCTAATTTATAAGAATCAATTTTACCACCTTCACCTAAAATATCAGGAGTTTTAAGATTCATTCTAGCTGACATCTGGTCTAATTCTTTTGCAAATTGCACATCTGCAGCATCTTTACCAAGCTCTTTTACTAATTGATTATATCTATTTGTTAATGCAACACCTCGTTCTTCTCGCATCCAATCCATAACTCTTCGTCCTTTAACACCCTTAATGTCAGCAAGTATTTCAACTCCTTCTGGAAGTTCATCAATCATACTATCAACTTCTTCACCAACATTACGCATTAAAATATTAAGCTGTTCACTAGTTATTGCAGTTGTTTGGTCAGGTACAGCTTTGGCAGGAGATATCTTATAACCTTTTACTTGTCCATATACATCATCAGCCAAACCCATATCATCTGCCTCTGCTTTTCTTATCATCGCATCACTTTCAGATTTTAAAGCTCCTAAATCAGAGGACGTATTTTTATTTTTAGTTGCTAATACTCGTCTTATAACTTTACCATTTGCATCCTTAATAGGAATCCAAAAAGCTTGTAAGTCATCTACAATAGTATCATACTGTGCTTGACTTGAATTTTCAATAAATTCTTCACCAACAAAATTATCAGCTTCCCATTCATTTACAGCATCAAACTGTGCCTGCTTTTCTCTCATAGGTAATCCATCTTCTCCTTGAACAGGCTCCATTCTTCCTGTCTCTGGATTTTCTCGCATAATATATCGAGTATTGCTTTCTTTTAATTTTGCTGTTGATGGGTCATATATCCAATTATCTGCCGTTGTATATGGATTAAGATGTGCCAATTCTGGACGTAGCTTACGAACAATACTTTTCTTATATTCCCTTGCTTGCCGTGCAATAGAACCTTTATCTGCTCCCATTCTATCCAAATGTTTTGATAATTGTTCTTGTAATCCATCAATAAATAATTCAAAATTTGTATCCCCATAAGTATTTTGAGATATATCCATTAAAAGATTATTTAATTCTTCTGCTGACTCCATTTCTCTTCTAGCAAGAGTCATATCTTCTACATTCAATTTAGCTTTAACAGTTTTACCTAATTTAATTTTTTGTCTACTGATGCTTCTTAATGTATTGAGCCATGACATTTCCATTGCTCTATCAATAGTTGCAAATACTTTTCCTGAATTATCTTTATCGTATTTTGCTACTATTCTCTTAACATAAGCCATTCTTTTCATTAGTGGGTCTTTTAATTCATCTGGCAATGCTTCAAATTCATCATTAAGCCATCTGAAAGATGTTAATGCTTTTCTTTCTTTACTTGAAAAATCTAAGAAACCAATCATTAAATTTGGTGCAGGCATTGATGTTCCTGCTGCCACTAATTGTCCTTTTGTTTCCGGATTCATTGTTTCAATATCTTTTGTTTTAAAACCCATTGCACGTAAAGCTCTATTTTGTTTTGCTGTTTCATTGCCCGGTAATTTATAGGCAAGATAATTAAACCAATCTAATCCTACTCTTCCACCTTTAGCAATAATAGCAGGGCCAAATATACCTCCACCTATTTCACCAATAACAGAAGCATCACGGCCAAACATTGATTGTGCCATTATACCACCAGTTACCACCATAGAAGATGCTAATAGTTCCGCTTCCATATATGCTCCGCCCCCTTGCATAAATGGTGCTCGTTTTGCAAATCTACCTTCACGTTGATATACTTCCTGAAGGCGTTTCATTTTCTTTGCTCTACTAGGTGACATTGTTTTTAATGCCTCCATGTAATTTTGATAATCAGCACCGTCTTTTTCTGTTAATTCTTTGCCCATAATGAATTTACCTTTATCAGCACCTTCTTCAACATATTTTCCTTTAAAGATTGTACCACCGGCTTTATCGGCAAAATATTTTGCAGCTTTACTTGCTCTCCATAATTTAAATGCAGCCAAAGGCCCCATTGTTACAGCTTCTTGTACGGCAATTTCCGCTGCTTTTCCAATTAATCCTAAATCTTCATTTAAAAATGGAATCTCATCAAATTTCATCCAAGCTCCACCTTCATCAGTTCCATAAACATTTCCAGTTCTTGGGTCTATTTCATCTTTTTCCATTACAGACCTTGCCCAACTATACTTAAATCCTTTTTCACCTTTTGCTGCTGCTCGTTTTACATCTTCCCAGTATCGTTCAAAAGAATCACGTTCTTTTCTACCTGCTCGAACATCCTTTAATCTGTTACGGAATAAATCTTTATATTTTGCATGATTCTCTGGGTCAATCATTCCTCGTCCCATGTCCACAATGCCATTCCACAGTAATGCAAATCCTCTTGCTCCACCTTTACCGAATTGTGCCAATGGATTTGTTTCTTTTCGCAATCCTGTTTCTTCATCAAATGTATCCGGCCCTTTAATTGAATCTTTTAAAACATTTTCCATTGCATCACTTGCCTGATTTTCACTAGGTAATGCATTCATTTGGCTATAAGCATTTTTTCTTCGGTAAGCTTCTAGTAACTTATCAACAGTACCATCACCATACTTTCTTGAAAACCCATCTTGGTCATCCATGTACAAATTCCAATAATATTCAATACGTCTATTGGTTTCGTCATCAAATCCCTTTGATTGTTGCTCCATAGTATTGTCTGCTGTTGTATCTACCATTATATCTCCTATTTTTCTACTCCATTAGGCCAGTATTTATCGCCATATTTTTCATCCCAAGCATCTAAATCTCTTTGATTAGTACGTTTTGCATTTAGTGTTGGTCGACCATCAATTTTATTATGCGGCATACCCCTATCAAGTACTTGTGTTAGCCAAGGTATTTCTTTCTGTAATAAATAAAGTAAATCTTTATTTAATTTGTCAAGAGTTGGATTCTCTCGTTGCACGGCTGTATTGTACCATCGCATTAATTTTTGTACTGGTGTACCACCGGCTTTTATTCTATATTCATTAATATTTATACCACCATCGGCTGCCATTTTAATAGCTTTTTTACCTGTTGAAATTAATTTTGCATTAAATGAAGCTAATGTATCTTTGTAGCCATTTTCATAATCCGGCCAGTGTTGAGGGTCTAAATATGGATTTGGATACTTATCAGATGGTGTAAATACTATATCATCACCACCTTTATCGTCATCATCAACATCTGTTCCAGTTCCACTATATCCAATTATATTATCCAGTGATTCTATAATCCAATCATCAGTTGCAACTAAATTTTGTTCATGGGGTGATAGCATATCAAATACACCTTGGTCACCGGCAGTATAAGGGTCAATATCCGCCACACCACCTTGAGCAAATTCCTTTAAGAATTTAAGTCTTCCAAGATGAGGTAATTTTTTTTCTGTTCCATCACTACGTACTGTGTATTCTTTTAATATCATTCTTCCTGTATCAGGGTCTTTGATATATTGCTCACCAAAAAAGAAATTTCCACCTAATTTTGTTTGGTAGCGAGTTATGACTCTTTCCTGTGCGGAATCAAATTTACTATGCCATTCTCTTAATTTACCTGCTGTTTTTTGTGTAATAGGGTCAGAACCAATCCATGCATTCATGTAATCAAAATGACTGTATTTACCTGCAACATCTAAAGTTGTTAATACTTGGTCTACTGAAGTTGCCCAACCTTCACCAACTCTTTCCAATGCCCTGTCAAAATCTTGGTCAGATACAGCTTTACCACCACCTCCACCTTGTTCAGCAAGGGCCATGTTAAATGCCAAAGTAATTTTTAAATACTTTTTCATAAAGTTTGCTCGATGTGCATCATCAGATTTTGCTTTCTGTAATTCTTTTTTTACTTCAACAAGTTTATTATAAAATCCTCCTGAACCTGTATCTCTTGTACCATCACCGCCTGTAATTGTATAATCAGCAAATCCTGCAAAATCATTTAAACCAGAAACAGCACTGTGTCGTACTTGTTCCATCATTACATCAATATTTTTTGATGCAGTAAACTGGTTAAACTGTGAACTTTTAGATGTAAAAGCACCATATAAAACTCTATCCACATCTTCTGCCAATCCAGAAATAGGAGCAATAATATATGCCTGCTTTAAATCATTAATTAATTTCATTAATCTGCCATGAGCAACCATACCTTGTGATGCCTGTGTTTTTTCTGAACTTGGTAAATCATTTACATATGTTATAGTTCTCATATCACCACGGTCATCAATTGTATATTTTTGTGTTACATGATTCATTGCATTTAAAATTTGTTTATCATCAAGATTATAATAAATTTGTGCTTCTGCAATTTCCTCAAATGTTCTATCATCTGTCCATCCTTGAATATTATTTATATTATTCCATAAGGCATTTCCAATAATAGCAACGTGCTCATTATCTTTCATATAATTATAATAGTCAGCTTGACTTTTAAATTTATCACCAGAATACATATCACTCATAAAAACAGGTTTCATTGTATCAACTATCTGATTAACAATAGCTTCATCAGGACTATTAATAGTTATTTTTTTAGGGTCATAATTTTCATCATAGTTTTGTGGCTCTGCTTCTACAACATCAAAAAATTCTGCAACATTTTTTCCATCTGCTGTTCGTGTTACACCACTTTTTGATTCAGTTTGCCTATGAACATCTAATCCTCGTGTTACATCCCATAATGCAGAATTTTTTAAAAAGTCATAGTTATAAATTTTTTCTTCAAAAACATCAGGAGCATCACCGTGAAGTTTTGGTAATTGGTCACCTTTAGTGGCACCGCCATAAATTCTTTCCCAGTCACGTTTCATTTGGTCATAGTCACCTCCTGCTGCCATCCATGATTCCCATCTTTCGTTATCAAAATTATCACCACTATAAAAACTTTCTTGGAATGAACTTTGAAAATCATCAGCCATTTTCGTATATTTATTATCACCTTCCATTAACAGACCTTCTCTATCTGTTTTATTAAATACAACACCACCACCATAATCCGATTCCGTATTTTGTAATGAAGCTTTAGCTTTAAGCCCTGCCTCTGTTTCAGCTATTTTTTTTCGTGATAAAAACTCTCGTTTTGCATCATCAATATCAACATATCTCTTTGCGGCTCCACCTAGTGCTGCCATATACCACTTCATTATACTACCTCTCTTCTAGGCATAAAACCTCCTAAATCTTGTGGAAGTTGATTTTCCATCTCTTGTTGTTCTCTCATATTATCATCTTCCATTGCTGTATTTAATTCTTCCTCTTCCATTCGTGTATTATTTAACATGGATTCAAATTCTTCTGGACGAGTAGCAGCCATCATTCTATTATAATCTTCAACAGGAGATTCATCTCTTTCCTCTGGTGATTTATTGAATACAGTTGCATCAATATTATTATTAACAGCTAAACCAATTAAATAAGAAGCAATTGGTAATTTAATTAATTCTGCAACATCAGGAGTCCACTTTCCTTCTGTAAATCCTGTAAATGATATTGTATTAGTAAGAGATTCAATTGGAACACCTGTTGTCATTAAATTAAGCATTTCATCTTTTGTTGATTCATCACTATCTATTTTTCCTACAACAAAATCAATAGCATCTTTAGGTTTTGAAAATTGAGCAGGCTTTTCCCAAACTCGTGATTCTTTTGGTGCTGTCATTCCTTCACCCGGAACTGGTGCATCAAATGGGTCTAAATTTCTTACATCTGGTGTTGTCATTATGATACTTTTGTACTTCCTAAATCAATATTTGGTCTATCCGATGATGCCGCAGTTGATTTTGAATAAATTTCATGGCTACCAAGCTTATTTGTTTTTTGTATTGAATTAATATAATACATATTTCGTAATGCATCATATCCTGTTTGCATTATTTTATTACGAGGTTCCATTAATAACTCTAATTGTGTTAATTTTTGTCGTGAATTGATTGCATTATATGCACTAGGCGGTGCAGGAGTACCGGCTGCTGTTGCTTCTGCAGGTAGCATACTTGATACATCTGACCATTTTTTCATAAATCCTGCTCCTTCTGCTCCTTTTTCATCTTTATCTTGTTTTACTTGTTGTCCTAATCCAATAACACTTCCTAAATCAGTAAATAATTTTTGGGCATCTTCTAAAACTGACATTAAACCTCCTATAAACCTAAAACTTTTGTTAAAATAGCACTTCCAACCGTCATCCATATTGAATCTTTAGCTTTATTATTATATGCATCCATACTAAAATTATTTTGTTGTGCGGCTAAAGCTGCTTGATGTGACCGTGCTTCTCGTGCTTCTGTTTGCTTAACCAACCATTCTGCTTCATCTCTATACCTATTCCATAATCTATTCTGTGCTGAACTGGTTAAATCTAATAAATTCTGAACATTTGTTTGATTAACTCTGTTTTGTTCTGCTGTATTTGTAGTATTAATAGCACGCCTCCATGTTACATTTGATTGGTCGATTTGTGCAGCCATTTCTGCATTGAATTTATTTCTGCTGTCCTCTACCTGAGTATTAAATTTAGACAAAGCATTTGCTTGGTCGACATTAAACTGTTGCATGGCAGCTAATCTATTTTTATTTGCTGTTGCAATCGTTGTTCCTAATGATGCATAAAATTGGTCAACTTGGTCTTGATTTTTTGCATTGAATTGTAATGCAGCATTTTGGGATGCGGCATCACTTAATAATGCTTGATTTTTTGATTGTTTATTTAAAACTTCTGCTTGTTGTTTATTATTTAAATTTGCCATATCTACTTGTAAAAAATCTCTGGCATTTTGTACAGCAGCAGTTAATCTAGCATCAAGATTTTTTGTATCCATTTGTGATAAAGTTGCAGCATTTTGTAAAGCTGCTTGTTGATTATTATTTAAATTGGCAAGATTCATTCCCTGCATTAATTTTGAATTTTCTAAAGCTACTGTTTGTTCTGAAGTAAAATTTAAATTATTAACTTCAGAAATTTTTGCTGCATTTAAAACTCGTGTCTGCTGTTCTGCTGATAATTCTTGTCCAGTTAATGTTGCTCTTAATTGGGCATTAACAATAGCTGTCTGTTGTTTATTTGAAAGATTTGTAAGATGAAATTTAGATTGAACTTGAGCATCATGTACAGCAACAGCAGTAGCAGATTCCATAGCAGCATGAAGAATAGCTTGTCCGGCTACACTTGAAGCTCCTAAACCTCTTGCTAACATTGTAGCATTTGCGTGTTGTATTGCACCTGATGCAAAAGCAGGTATTTGATTATTATCAAATTGACTCATCAATTGTTGCAACTGGTATTGTACAGTTGCCTCTTGAGGAGTGTTCATTGTTTGGGCAGTTGCAGCGTTATAGCCACCAACATTTGCTACAGTAGCAGCAGTCATTTGCTCGGAAGCAGATAAAACTCGTGTTGGTGCTGTTGCTTGTGCAGATGTACCTTGAGCAGCAGAAGCCAAAGCTTGTTGACTTACAGTTCCTTGAGGTGCTGTAATAGCTCCCTGTGATAAACTACCCAATTGGGCATTTGCATCAGAAACTGAATTTGCTACTGTTGTTGCTGAATATGACCCCGGACTTGGGGCAGTTGTTGTTGCAATATCTAATCCTGTAACAGGAACTTGTCCTACTGCTGTAGTTGGAGTTGTTCCTACCTGTTTACCAGTTGTTGTTTCTAATGTTTCTGTTGGCATTGTTGCAGGAATATATGTCATTTCCGTACCAGATGGTAACGGAGTTGGATTTAAATTCATTGCAGGTTGACCTGTTGTAGGGTCAACTCCTACTCCAATTTGACCTAATCCTTTTTGTAAAGTTGGTGCATGACGTTCTTCTAGTGAAGGTACTTTAGGAGTAGTAGTCCCACCCGTTTGATATTTCTTTTTTTTAACTGCCATTAATCTTGTCCCGTCTTAATTGTTATTTGTTATTCCACTTTTCCT
>Ga0187827_10005179_pt1 | contig 15573 bp, 14 predicted proteins | sample ETNtaG_39_FD_167969 | JGI IMG/M metagenome (GOLD analysis project Ga0187827, IMG submission 167969) | Marine microbial and viral communities from oxygen minimum zone, Eastern Pacific Ocean - ETNP2014_SV_150_PacBio MetaG (Illumina Assembly) | ecosystem: Environmental > Aquatic > Marine > Hypoxic...
CGCTACCTCCCAGCTCTCCATCAGATCAGGGAGTGTCTCGGTCCAACGTTCGAGGTTTTGAAAGTATTCGCGCCAGGTGATGACAGGCGGTATTTCTTTCGGCATCAGGCCATCGATGATTCTCCTTTGAATTACGTGTCAGTAATTTTCAGATACACAACAAGCTATTTAGCCTCGCCCGTATGACCAAGTGCTCTAGCTTATATTCAGTCGACATAACCTTATTGTGGAACTTTATTTTTGTTAGCTCGTGGGCACATGCGTTGGAAGCGCGTCACGCAATGGGCGAATGTATTCGATCTCGAATCCGCAGCAACCACCAATAATTTGCGCGCCTTGATCCACCCACGTCCGGGTGATATCCACGTATGCTTCTGGTCCAACCTCGGTATCGGTTGCTGAGTCACGATAAGTCGCCACATAGTCGCTGCGGTCTGCATCCGGATAGAGACCAATTGGACCCTTCCAGTGATTTTGCATCACTGGCAAGGCGACTGAAGTTGCGGCCACGTTTGAATGGAATATCGTCACCACATCTGGTCCCAACGCCAATAAATCATCAATGGAAGACTCAAAATCATCCTCCGAGCGATAACCGACTTTCAACTGATCGTTGTCATCCAACCGGCACTTGAACCCAGCCCAAACAGGCAGTCCAGTAGAGACACAGGCTTCAATCACCCAGTGTCGCTGTTCTGTACTGCCTGTCGCTTCGGCGAGCAGCAGGTCTACGCCAGCTTCGGCAAGTACTTCTGCTTGCTCACGTAAGTTATCTTTGGCCTGAGCATTGGAAGTCTCGGATCTACCCTGTAAAAACGTCCCACTTCTTCGAACAAACTGTTTCCACTCCGGCTCCGCACCTGCAATCAGTCCAAAATTAGAGACAGAGCCCGCGACATAAATTGATCTTTCATCGGCACAAGCATTCCGAGCATCCTGAGCCAGCATGACAGCCCGTAGGTTCAACTCCTCGACTCTATCGCTTAAACCAAGAGGCTCCAGATTGTGCCGCCCTGCGGAATAGGTATTAGTCGTGATGACGTCGACACCAGCCTTAATGTAATTCTCGTGCAGGCGCCGCACGGTAAAAGGATGCGTATCCAGCGCGGCAGCTGCCCATGCCTGGTTGTTCATGGGCGCCCGCATGTGCTGGAGCTGCGTACCAATCGCACCATCGAGTAGAATGATTTCACGAACATCAAGTCGAGCCCTCAGTTGCTTGTAGTCAGTCATCGAGAATTTTTCCCCCTTTTATCTGTCTCGCAGACTTTCAGTATATTTGAGTATCACCATGAGCACAGCAGTATATTCTGGCGAGCTATAGCGGCACCTGAAATGCCCGGTTTAACAGCACCATCTACATCGACTATCGACGCCGCCTGACACTAGGGCAAAAAAATACGGGGCCCGAAGACCCCGTAGATCGTAGATCCTCATAAGGATCTTGTCTTTTACGAAACCACTTAGCTATTCAATGCAAGTTCATGGGAAAAGATATATTGGGTTGGATGCATGTTGAAACCCACTACCTTTTTGCTCCAGGGGGTGAATCGCCCCAGCCAAATCGGCTGCACGACCGGACCACGTTCCTGCATGATGGTCTCGAGCTTTCCAATCAGTTTTGAGCGCTCGCGGGCATCGGCTATCCCTTCTGCCTGCGTTAGTGTTGAATCAAACTCGGCATCGCTGAAGTGGGACTCGTTCCATGGCACACCACTACGATAAGCAAGACCCAAAACCATAAATCCCAGAGGTCGGTGCGCCCAAGAAGTAAATCCCAATCGGGCCTTATCCCAGATACCCCAAAATTCCGACGATGGCAGGAGGTCGATCTCCGCTTTTATACCCGCTTCCTTCATCTGCTCAACCATGACCTCGACGGCTGCTAATTCCCAGGGCGGATCTTTCTTACAGGCTATTCCACCGATTTCGACACCGTCGGGGTAACCTGCTTCAGCCAGTAACGCCTTGGAAGCTGCAACATCTCGTGCCATAAAGGGCAGTTCGTGGTAGTCGGGATGAATTGGACAGACATGGTGATGTTCGCCTGCCGCACCCACACCCCGATGCGCTACTGCCAACGCCTGATTTGTATCAACCGCCAGACGCATGGCTTTGCGAACCCGCGGATCATTGAATGGTGCTACATCGCACTGACCTCGCAATACACCAGTACCCGCCGTAGAGGCTGACATTAAGGTGTAGTCCGCCAATGTCGCATAGGCATCTTTCTGCCCAACGGCTGCGTTATAGGCTCCATCGACCTGACCGGACGCAAACGCTGCAAGCTGGGCTGATGCATCATCACCCAAGTCAATCCACTCAATCGAATCAAGGTGGGGACCGCCGTTCCAGTGCTCTTCTCCCTTCCGGGCCTTGAGTACAGCCTTTTCACCCAGTTTAAATTCGACCAAATCGAACACACTGGTCCCATTGGATCCCACGCCAAACTTGCCACCTTCGTCGGGATCGATAATCGCCATTGGATAGTGGAACAGATGCTCAGGAATCGCAACGTTAGCGGTCTTAAGGTTCATCCTGACCGTATGGTCATCCACTTTTTCGATCGCATTGGCATCCCACAGGTTCTCGCCGGCGTCATCCATCATGTAGCCCTTCATCAAACCCAAAACAGAGGAGCCCGTCGCCGGATCCAGGCAGCGTTTGATGTTCCAGATCACGTCATCAGCGGTAAAGTCACGTCCGCTATGCCACTTCCACTTTCTAAGATTCAACGTCCAACTCCGGATATCGTCACTGACGTCCCAGCTTTCGACCAGCGCCGGATGGGTGACGTTCTGATAATCCGTGTAGGTCAGATATTCGTTCGATCCTCGAAAGATATTTGACTCTGACAACCAGGAAAACGTGTGTGGGCTGTGTATTTCCTGCACCCGCATGGAAATACGCAGGGTGCCGCCCTTCGGCATGCTTCCAGCCTGCGCGGTCGGCATCAAGAATGACTCGCCATTGTTAACGGTATTAGCCAATTTATAGGCCGCTGTCGTGGATACCCCGAGCAGGGTTGCGTAGCGTAGAAAATCACGTCGCGTGATACGACCTTCCTGCAAGTCATCCTTTAACCCCGGCATCGCAGCATGTTCAACCGGATCCCTTCTTTTCTTAATCATCGTCGTCCTCCCTCGAATTTATTTACATTAAGCACAAAACTTATACAAAACCAATACCACCGATCGTTAACTCATTAGCTGTGTAGTAGCCATTTGACTCACCAACAGGCACAAATTACCTTATTACCATCCAATCATCAAGCCATCTGGGTGGATACGTGAAAGCCTGGCCCTACCATAGGTACGTTTTCGTCAACACTCATTCCATCTAGCGGTTTTTTACGATATTTTTGTTGGATACCAACCAGACTATGGGAATTTGTTTTACGAATTTGGGCTACACTCCTGATGCAGACTTACCATCGATCCAGTTTTAATCATTCTCGCCGTCAGGCCTCTCAAAGGAGAAGATAGCTTGCTGTTCTTTATTCTTAAACGCGTCGGAATGATGGTGCTGACCATGCTGGTCACATCGATTGTGTTATTCCTCGTACTTGAGATAAACATTGAGAGCCTTGCCGTAAAAGTACTCGGGCAATTCTCTACAGATGAGCAACGACTGCTGTGGTTGGAAAACAACGGCTATTTTCGGCCGGTATACATACGTTACTTTGAATGGCTCGCGAGAATTCTGCAGGGCGACTTCGGTCGTTCTGTGGTTTTCCAGGAAGAAGTGTCCGTCCTGCTGTGGCCACGATTGGCCCGTACCGCATTACTTGCGGGGCTGGTCCTTGCTATTGCTATCCCGATCTCAATAATTTTTGGGATCCTCGCTGGCATGAAAGAAGGGTCTCTACAGGACCGATCTGTATCGGTGTTCTGCATCATCACCACCTCGGTACCCGAGTTTTGCAGTGCCACACTGATCTCCTGGGTCTTCGTATTTAGCTTGAAGTGGCTGCCCGGCACCTCCAGTATGATCTCGGGCTTTAGTTGGAAAGAAATGATATTGCCGGTACTAGTGCTGGTGATCTATGATTTTGGTTACATCGCACGTATGACTCGAGCCTCCATGGCCGAGGTGATGCAAACTCAATACATCCGTACTGCACACCTTAAAGGGCTACCATTTCATAAAGTGGTTCTGCAACATGGACTGCGCAATGCGCTCATTGCACCGTTCACTGTGATAATGCTGCAAATCCCTTGGCTACTGTCTGGGGTGATCGTAACTGAATACTTTTTCGCCTATAAAGGTATTGGCACATTACTGCTCGACGCGAGCCTGCGTCACGATGTCTTCCTGATTGAGGCTATTACACTGGTTGCAGTGTTTGTGGCAGTCACAACTCAGGCCCTGTCGGACATTGGTTACATGTACTTAAATCCAAAAATTCGGTTCAGTTGATGATCGGCGTCAAACCCAAGATTCTAAACCGGGGCTTTTTAGCCACTTTAATTAACCTTCGGGAAAGTCCAGTCGGACTGATCGGCGCAGCGATCGTGCTGTTCTGGGTCGTGATGGCGGTATTCGCGCCCCTAATCGCACCTTATGACCCACTGGCTATCCAGACGCCATTCGCAAAACCCGGCACTGCAGCCCCTGACGGCGGTTTGTTTCTGCTTGGCACAGATCAGAAAGGCCGAGATGTCCTGTCACGCATCATCTGGGGATCGCGTACGGTACTAATCTACGCGCCACTCGCAACCTTCTGTGCTTACATCGTTGGAATTGCCATGGGTCTGGCGGCAGGCTACCGCCGTGGCTGGGTAGATATATTCCTCAGTCGTATGGGCGATATCATCCTGTCTTTTCCGGTACTGATTCTGTATATCATTGCCATTCAGCAATTTGGTCGTTCAAACCTCAACATCGTGATCGCCATTATCTTTGCCAGTACGCCTGGCATCATGCGTATCGTCCGAGGGCTGACGCTGGAAATTCGGGAGCGCGAATATATCGCTGCTGCGCAGGTCCGTGGTGAACCCAACTGGTGGGTCATGATCGTCGAAATTCTCCCCAATGCGCGAGGGCCACTGATAGTCGATTCTTGCTTGCGGGTCGGATATGTCATCATCACCATCGGTATTCTGGGTTTTCTAGGACTAGGTTTACCGCCACCTGATCCGGAGTGGGGCGGCATGATCAACCAGGGCAGACAAGTGGCTTTAATGTTTCCCCACATGACGCTTTTCCCGGCCATCGCCCTGTCTACCCTAGTACTGGGTTTTAATCTCATGGCAGATGGCCTGCGAGAAACCAGCCTTAAAGACTGACACAAATTCTTATGTCATCATGACTTCAACCACACCCCTACTGGAAATTGAAGATCTGCACGTGTCTTACCTGACCCGGGCAGCAGAAGTTCCCGCAGTGATCGATTTCTCGCTAACCGTCAACGAAGGCGAAACGGTCGGTCTAGTAGGCGAATCGGGCTGCGGCAAATCAACCGTGGCCATGGCGATTATGAATTACATGGGCACCAATGGTCTGATCAAGAGCGGTTCGATTCGATTCCGGGGCCAGGACATCACGACTTTAGGTCCGGAACAAATGCGTGTCCTGCGCGGCAATGAGATCGCCATGATCTATCAGGAACCCATGGCGTCGCTGAATCCCGCAATGACCGTTGCACAGCAATTGATGGAAGTGCCCATCTTACATTTGGGCGCTTCAGAGCAGACAGCGCGGGCCAGCGCGGAAACGATTCTCTCAGATGTTCACATCCCTGACCCGGAAAGGATCATGGCATCCTATCCACACCAGATCTCCGGCGGCCAACAACAGCGCGTGGTCATCGCAATGGCACTACTGGCCAACCCGTCACTGCTGTTGCTGGACGAGCCGACTACCGCGTTGGATGTTACGGTAGAAGCCGGCATCGTCAAATTGGTCCGGGAAATTGCCAGCAAGTACGAGATGACACAGGTCTATATCTCACACAACCTGGGATTGATCCTACAAACCTGTAGTCGCGTGTGTGTGATGTACTCCGGTCAGGCAGTCGAGGAAGGTCCTGTTTCTGCACTTTTTGGCGCGCCGAAACACCCGTACACCCACGGCCTTTTTAACTGTATACCGCTGCCCAAAACAGATAAGCGCAATGCACCTCTGGTTCCCATACCTGGTCAGTTGCCCCTGCCCCACGAACGTCCCACCGGATGCACCTACGGACCGCGTTGCCAGGCATTTGAAGCTAAGATCTGTGATCAGGGCACCGTGGCTTACGAACGTTTGGGCGAGTCGAATCAATACGTTCGGTGCGCACGTTGGTCGAAAATTAGCGCCAACGACCTGATTCCCAACCGTCAACCAGCAGAATCCGCAGCAATCGGAGATCTTGTAATCGAAGCAGACCAGCTTTCCAAGTATTACGTCGTCGAGGGGAAAGGGTTAAGCGGTGCAACGCTGCTGGGCAGGAAAGAAAAGGTCGAGCTCAAAGCCAATCAGGAACTAAATCTATCGGCACGACACGGTGAAACGCTCGCGATTGTTGGTGAGTCTGGCTGTGGAAAGTCGACTTTTGCCAAGGTACTGCTCGGACTCGAGACCTCGACCAGTGGAGAACTCACACATGACGGTCAGGAAGTGGGGAAAATCGGGGTCCAGAAACGCACCCAGGCACAACTCGCGGCCCTGCAGATCGTATTTCAAAACCCGGTGGACACACTTAATCCAAGTCATACGGTGGGCGCGCAGGTCGGTCGGGTCCTGCGTAAATTCGGTATCGCCCAAGGTAAAAAAGACACCCAAGAGAAATCCCTGGAACTGCTGGCCAAGGTCAAACTACCGGATGAATTTTTTTACCGCCTGCCTCGACAACTGTCCGGTGGGCAGAAGCAACGCATCGGGATTGCTCGGGCATTTGCAGGCCGTCCTACGGTGGTCGTCGCCGACGAGCCGGTATCGGCCCTTGACGTGTCAGTTCAGGCTGCCATCACCGAATTGCTGATGGAAATTCAGCGCGAATACGGTACCACGCTTTTACTGATCAGCCATGACCTGTCCGTGGTGCGTTATCTATCAGACCGGGTTGTCGTGATGTACCTCGGACGCATTGTCGAGTCCGGCTCACGGGATCAGATTTTCGAGCCACCGTATCATCCCTACACCGAAGCTTTGTTGGCCGCCGCACCGATTGCCGACCTTCGTGTCAAAAAGCGTGACATCATTCTTGAAGGCAACCTGCCCGACCCGATCAATCCGCCTAAGGGGTGTCCCTTCTCGACCCGCTGCCCCAGATACATCGGAGAGATCTGTGACACGACCCCGCCGCCGGAACACTCTGCAGCCGATGGACACCGTATCGCCTGTCATATACCGCTAGAAGAACTCAGTCAGGTGGATCCTGTCTTTGCCGTCCAGGAGAGTTAGCTACAACTCAGCCTACGGGGATTTTTACAAATTCTACGGATCGTCCAGGTTGACGCGTTTCAGTCGACCGTTTCTGGGGCCACCGACGGAAATTCATCGGTCTTTCGGGTTGACCCAGACATCTCCGGCGGCGACGTCGAATAGAACGTCACACACCTTTCATCGGCTTCGTAGATGAACGTTTCATCAACGGGTATCCATAATAGATCACCGGGACGAGCCCGCCAGCGTTGGTTACCCTGTCTGAGACTCATTGATCCGGATATCACATACAGGATCTCATCGTATCCCGTCACGGTATGCTCGACCGAACACTGCTCAAAGGCAGCAAAACCAGCACCCATGGATCGGCTGAATCCTGCATTGACCACCGGCACCGTCACAATTGGGTTTGACAAATTAAGATCCTGATCCTCTAACCGGAAAACTTTTATGCTGTTCATGGTTTGTTATCTCCTAGTCGGTGTTATCTAATCAACTCAAACTTCCTGACACGCAGGTCATTAAACCAAAAGACTTGAGTACTGTCTGGTCGTGGTTAAACTAACCGTTTGACGAGAACGTTGTAGCGCTTGCAACAAAAACAAGAATTGCATTTATGACAACAACTGCCGATGTGGGTGTCTGAAAGGCGTGCGTGGGGGTGGTCAAACAATATCCTTGGAGGGTGGATATGGATGTAGGAATAAGCCGCAAATTAACCCTTTCTATGATTTGTGTTGACCGTTAACGGGCTAACAAACAAAATTAACAAACTGTACCGAGAGAAGGGCATCCCGATGGACCATCTTTATCCGCATCTACTAACACCGCTAAAACTCCGGCATCGTGAGCTCTCGAGTCGAATCGTGTTCGGACCGCATACGGTCAACATGAGCCATGAAGGCTTGCCTGGGGACCGGCACTTCGGCTACTACCGAGAGCGAGCAAAGGGCGGTGCGGCGATGATTGTTGTCGAACCGGTGCCCGCGCACCGAACTGGTGTGCTCATCAGAGGAAATTTTCTCGCCGAAAGCGATGAGGTGATCCCACACTTCCTACGAATCACCGACGAGTGCCATAAGTATGGCACGACGATGATTCATCAGATTTACCATGTTGGAGGGCACGGTGATCAGGACAACTCGTGGGAACCCTACTGGTCCCCTTCGGGGGTGCCATCGATGCTCGACCCGTGGGGCAGTCACGCTATAAACGAAGATGAAATCGAGGAGCTCATTCAGGCGTTTACGAAAGCAGCGCTACGGGACCAAGCGGCGGGATTCGACGGGGTCGAAATCTTCGCCGCCTATAATTGCCTGATAGATCAGTTCTGGTCACCTATAACCAACAAGCGGACCGACCGGTGGGGTGGCACTTTAGAAAATCGAGCTAGATTCGCGGTAGAGGTTTTGAGTCGTATACGTGCGCAGGTAGGTGAAGATTTCATCATTGGACTGACTGTAACTGGTGCAGAACCAGTACCCGGCGGGTTGACTATCGAGGATAAACAGGAAATCCTGCGTTATCTCGATGGGCAGGGTTTGATGGATTACCTATCTTGCAGTACCGGAAGCTATCTTAATGACTCCACCAAGATTGTGCCGAGCTTCCAATTTGGCATGAAGCTGGGAGTCGAGGATGCAGCCGCTTACAAACGCGTTCTGAAAAACGCGTTGGTCACGGCCGAGTCTCGTATAAAAACTCCACAAAACAGTGAGGAAGTGCTGGCTGCAGGTGGCGCGGATTTGGTCAGTATCGTGCGTGGTCAGATCGCGGATCCGTACTGGGCGAGCAAGGCGAGAAAGGGGCAAGCCGAGGACATACGCCCCTGCATCTCCTGCAATCAGGTTTGTATCGGCCGGCGTTTTCGTGACTATTGGGTGAGTTGCCTCGTTAACCCATCGGTAGCCAGAGAGACGGAGTGGAATGGCGATGTACCACTACGTGCCGAATCTCCGCGCGAGATTCTGGTGGTCGGGGGTGGCCCGGCGGGTCTTGAGACCGCGCGGGTGGCGGCAGAAAGGGGTCACCGAGTTCGTCTGGTGGAACGTAGCGAAGAACTCGGTGGCCAATTCCGACTTGCATCGGGTCAACCAGAGCGGGGGGAGATTGGCGAGCTGTTGAGCTGGTATCAGGCCCAGCTCGAGAAGCTTCAGGTCACAATCGAGTTGCGCCGTGAACTGACTAAAGACGACGTGTTGGAAGCCGAAGCGGACACCGTTGTGGTATGCACCGGTTCGGAGCCATCACGTACCGGGTTTCAGAGAACTTTTCCGCAGTTGGAGAAGTTGCCCGGAGTGGACCAGGATAATGTCTGTACCGTCCATGATGTACTGGACGGAAGTGTCATACCTGGAACCAACGTGCTGCTGCTCGATGACATCGACGGCTGGTGGCCGGCTACTGGCACCGCTTTACATCTGGCCCAGCAGCGTCATCGTGTAACGATTGTCACGGCATCCGAGAAAGTGGCGGCAAAGCTCGACCTCAGTGCGACCGGCGATACGACTCGCAAAAGACTGGTCAGGCATGGCGTCGAAGTGCTACTCGCAACATCGCTCGAGTCTTGGAAAGGTGGAACCGCCACACTCGTGAATCTCTATACCGGCGACCGGGAATCCCGTGATTTCGACTGGCTTGTGCTTGCGACAACAAACACCTCTAACGACGAGCTTTACACTAGCCTGGCGAACGCGCAGATAGACATGCACATAATCGGCGACGCGGTGGCATCACGTACCGCGCACATGGCTATCTATGAGGGTCGCAAACTTGGATTGATGCTCTAAATCGAGGAACCTTTCGACACAATCACTGTGACCAAAATGTGATCGACAGGAGTCCACTCCAGTCCATTTGAGTCACAATCAGTCACATTCGCGCGGGATCGGAGTGCGTATGTGATTGATTAGAATAGGCCCAGCAATTGGACCACTGGACTCATAATCCATTGGTCGAAGATTCGAGTCCTTCCGGGCCCACCATCTTCACTTCTCTAACAAAAGTTCAGGATTTTTCAACGGCTCATCACCGTGAAAAAAGCTGTTGAGTACAAACCCGGAGTTACGCCCTGATGTTCCAAAACCCACTCGCTCGGCTTCGATTAACACGATCTGTTCTTCAGGGAGATGTGTGGCCAACTGCCTAGCTGCAGACAACCCAGTAACACCCGCTCCAAGGACAACATAGGGCACCCTAATTGTTCCTGAGAGCTGTCTTACAGGGGCAGGATTAGGTAGTACGTTATACCAACCATTTGTGGCCGCATTGTTTGGTAACTGCATTGAAACTATCACTCCTCTCAATTAATTTGGTCTTGAGTACGAAGATTAATTGTAGCCATATGAAAAACTCGTTTTTGGCCGAGGTTGGGGCACACCAGCAACCATAATTCGATCGACAAACTCATTGGCGAAGCAAACGAGTTCTTTAATTTTTGGAAGTAGTCCTCCTATCATCCTAGTCTTAGTGATTGCGACTTTAATTTTCCAAGGTTGTGCCCACCAGGCCCCCAAAGATTTTACAGTCGAGTACATCGGGGAAAGGAAGAATGGCATACCACATGGACAAGGAAGTTACACATGGGCTAATGGAGACCAGTACATTGGCAATTGGAAAGAAGGCAAAAGACATGGGCAAGGTACTTACACATGGGTCAATGGGGACGAATACACTGGGAAATGGGAAGAACACAAAATGCATGGCAGCGGCACCTTAACGGATCGATTTGGAGGCACACTGCGTGGGGAATGGAAAGACAACAAAATTTGGAGTGGTATCGACCGTACAGCAGACCACAAAGTTATCGGAACCTATGTACTAGGTAAATGGAAGAAGCAAAAACCTCACTCACCATCCGTATCGAAATCCAAAAACAAAACTTCTTGTAGTTCATCCAGAACTTGTTGGACAAAAAAATGTCTAACCCGTGCGATCATCTTGGGCGCGATGGGTCGTGATACGACTCTGTGGATGTACAAGTGCATGGCCTTAGGTGGCTATTCATGGCCTGCATCCGGCTCCAGGGTTTCCTGTACCGGACCTTACTGTCAAAACGAATCTGCTTGGGATTACCTACCAGGTAGCCGGCAATGGAGGTGTAGAGATACTGGCGGTGCTCGTGGTGGCGAGTTTGTGCCGAGCAGCGAATGTAGCTCGCAGCAACAAGTAGATAACTGGCCTTAATCTGACTTACCTATCTGCCCCAATCTCTCCACTCCAGTACTGTCCAAAATAGTTTTATCTAATTCGTACAAGTGATATACTAAATATAGAGGTAGATGCTGCAGATCGAACAACCCAATCGGGATTCTCTGTGGAATAACATCACCGCTCCTCGCGACTGAACAACCCGCTCTGGGACTCACCGCCAGGGTCCGAACTAGGTGAACGACATTCACCAGATTCCGGACCGCTATCGCGGATTTCCGAATCGTCAAGCTGCGCCTTAGTTGGCGTGAACTTTACGATGTATTGAACCGGAGTATTTAACGAAATGAGTATCTCTAATTGCGCCGCTACGCGGCTCTCCACCTATGCTGTTCCTGAAACTGGCTTCCTTCGACTCAAACAAATCATCGGTAACCCAAAAGCCAACCCTGCAATACCGGGCCTAATCCCTATTAGTGCCTCTGCTTGGTGGCAAGGGGTCAATTCGGGCCGATATCCACAAGCCGTCAAACTGTCTCCAGGCGTTACCGTCTGGCGTGCCGAGGATATCCACTCCCTCATCCGTAGCTACGACGCGTGAGGGTGAATCATGAAAACAAACGAACGTGGTGTGATGGCGCATCGGCGTCAAGTTGTCGTTGTCGGCTACGAACGAAAACACAACGGTCGGGATCCGCAGTGGGATCACTACGTACTGTACGCCCAAGAGATCGGCAATCGTGATCCCGAACTGAGATATTGGCTATCCAATGGCTATACGGTCTGCGAAGCGGTATCGGATAAAGCATTTCGTGAGGCTCGAAGAAAAGCCGCACAGCACTCGCGGGCGGGTTCCTTACAAGGCTTAGTAAGAACGACATCCGAATTTCGTCGGTGGCTCTCTCCCGCCTTTTACACAACTTTAGAAAATACCTGTAAAGGCTCAAAAAACAAGCTTAGAAAACAACGACTTACGGATCGCCAAAATGCAGTAGACCCCCTACCCAGTAGGGTAGTACCGGAACGGGGGTCTATGGCTGATTTTAGAGCGGCTTCTACGCCGAATTTTCTATCATGACGACCCGCAATGAGCGACACCGTCTCGTCATAGGCAGACAACCGGTAGCCCCGTTCTTACGCCTGCCTCGCAACTTGGTGGACAGTGATGCATGGATTGGGACATCTCCTCGTGCGATAAAACTCCTGGTCGACCTTTTCACTCAGTTTCGAGGCTACAACAATGGGGATTTCAGTGCGGCCTGGAAACTTATGGAACCTCGGGGATGGCGTTCCCGAGATCAGTTGCATAAAGCCAAGAACGAACTACTTGAACGGAACTTAATCATCCTAACCCGTCAAGGCGGTCGGAATAAGTGCTCCCTTTTCGGTGTAACGTGGCTACCCATCGATGAGTGCAACGGAAAACTGGAGGTGCGATCGAGTTCGGATGCGTCGCACAGCTGGAAACGTCAAACACGTCACCCGCCATACGGGCTAACAGTAGAGGGACTAGCCCACGACGCGGGTCATAGGAATCTATTAGAAGGCACCCTTCTGACCTCAATAACCCATCGTACGGTCTAGTCTCGCAATATTTGTAACCCGTATCTAGGACACCTTCTAAGAATATCTACCAAGGGGCCACCGCACAGGTGGCCTCTACTGGAGCTTAACTTGAATACAAAATCACCCGATCAAATTCACAACGCCTCAGGTGTAATCGTTCAACATAACGAAAATGCACATATCGGAATCGTTCCGAATGGAGGCCAATTCGACCTCTACATCCAAACTGATCACAACCACCAAGATATCCAATTCAAGTACATCACCAATCTAGATCCGCAGCGTGTACCCGACGTAATCGCTGCGCTGACTGGTGCACCAACAGGTTACCACTTGATGCGGGATATGGATGTAGTGCTTGGATGTAGTGGTGGAAGCAATGAAACGAGATACTGAACGTGATAAATCGTTTGTCAGACACTATGTCGATAATGGCGGTAATGCTACAGCCGCAGCACGGGCTGTGGGGATCTCCGATGTTTCGGCCAGTGCGATTGGCTACCGGTTACGAAAGCGTTTATCGACGGCAATTGAGAAAGCCTCACGTGATGAGATTTATGGTTATGTGGTTCCAGCTGCTACTCAACTTTTTCGACTCATGAAAGAAGCTAAATCTGAGTCCGTTCGGCTGGCTGCGAGCAAGGACATACTGGATCGTGCTGGCTTCAAACCTATCGAGCGTCAGGAAGTCACAGTAACTGAGCTGAACAAGATGACTGTCCAGGAACTCCGTGCCGAACTCGAACGGTTGATGAATTGATTAGGCTTGAAAGCCCTTCTTGCTGAATTTGCCGTTATTTATCTTGAAACGATTGTATTGGGCGTTTACTTGACGTTGTTCACAAACACACACTCAATCATGAATCACTCATTCAAATCTCAGGCTAGACGCACTCAAAATCCAAGTAGGCGCCAGCTTCCCTCAATCGACAATAACTAACTCACGCGGTGCTTGAGTCAGTCTTTCTCCACCATTTTCCGTCACAACCCACGTCTCACTGAACGATGCGCCAATACCTCGGTCGAACACTCTGAACCCGTGGGGCGAATGAAACGTCATGCCAGCCTGCAATGGACGTTCCATCCGTTCATGGATATACATCGAGTGCTCCACCCAATCAGGGGGAAAACCAATTCCCACCGAATAGGCATAAAGCTCGCGTGGCTGAGTCAACCCATTGAGCATTTTTTTCGCCAGGGATTTTAATTCGCCGGCTACCACCTGGGCTGGCACCCCGGGCTTGGCCAGTTCGAATTGCAATTCCAGCGTCGCGTTAGCGGTATCCAGCAACCGCAGGACATCGCTACTCGGCGCACCGAGGGAAGCACTGCGAAATATTGGCGCTGAATACCGATTGAAAACCCCTGTCATCTCCATTGAGAAGACATCACCTTTTTGCATGGCCCGTCGCTTGGCTCCCAGATGGGCGAGACGCTGAGACTCACCTGCATAAGGCAGTGGTTGGATAGTGAGATACTCACTGCCGGCTCTCGACATGGCGCTGTACGCCGCAGCCACAGCATCACCGTCTCTGCGCCCGGCACAAACCTCCTCCAGAGCAGCCTTGATACCAATATCGGTAAGTCTGGCCGCCTCGCGCATGGTCTCGAGCTCTGCCGGTGATTTGATCACCCGACGACTCAGAACCACTTCGGACGCATCGATGAGGGTCGCCTGTGGCAATTGCTCGCTAAGCGTGCGAGCAAAATGGGCGCTACAACCATCACGCTGCATCTCCAGCCCTATGCGTTTGTCTGCCCACCCATGCTCTTTGAGAATTCCCGAGAGCTCGTCGGCCGCCTGTTCCTCGTCCCACCACTCCAAAGAATAAACCGGCGCGTGTCGCGGCCATCCGTGCAAATAGAGGTTCATTAACTCCAGGTCCAACACGTGGGCCACCAAGTCCCCTTCAATCGGTACCGCGATACACATGTACCAGTTAGCAAGCGGGGTTTGATAACCGGTGAGATAGCAGGCGTTGTTCACATAGGTGACGAGCAGAACATCCAAACCTTTCTCGTTCATGGTCTCCCTGACTAATTCCAGCCGGGTGGCGTACTCCGACTCGGGAAACGCAACTTCTAGCTGGTAGTCAGGAATATTGGGAGGGGATTTAACAAAAGCCATTGGAGAGCTCAACTCGAGGCGAAGGTAGTATTACCCATTCTAAATCATGATCTGATGGCTACTTTTGGGAATCTGCTGTGCCAAGCAGGATTTCGTAAATTTTTCGTTGCTTATCGAACCAAACGCGATCAATCTAGGGGTAACTTTGGGGGTAACTATCCTACCTTGCCTGCAGATAGACTATGATTACAGCTGTTTCATGGACGATGTGAGTGACGCCGCCCCACCAATTTATCGATCAGTAACGATCAATAACTCTCAAAAAGATTACAGCTTCTTTCGCGCACGCAGGAGTGTAGGTCGATGTTCTCCACTATCGAGGACGTTGATCATTTTGTTCCACACATCGATTTCCCGGCTAA
>Ga0187827_10005182_pt1 | contig 15567 bp, 15 predicted proteins | sample ETNtaG_39_FD_167969 | JGI IMG/M metagenome (GOLD analysis project Ga0187827, IMG submission 167969) | Marine microbial and viral communities from oxygen minimum zone, Eastern Pacific Ocean - ETNP2014_SV_150_PacBio MetaG (Illumina Assembly) | ecosystem: Environmental > Aquatic > Marine > Hypoxic...
GCATAAAACTTATCCAGTTTCAGGTAATGAAACAATTTTATTTCATGCAGTTGCGGGAGGAGTGGGACAAATATTTTGTCAGTGGGCTAAAAGCTTAGGGTGCAAAATTATTGGAACAGTTGGAAGTGAAGAAAAGGTAGAGATAGCAAAAAAAAATGGGTGTGATGAAATAATTAATTATAATAAAGAAAACTTTGCAAAAAAAGTTATGGAAATAACCGGTGGTAAGGGTGTACCTGTGGTTTACGATGGAGTTGGAAAATCAACATTTGAAAAATCTCTTGAATGTTTAAGCGTTAGAGGAATGATGGTTTCTTTTGGAAATGCCTCGGGGGCATTAGACCCAATTAATGTTCCAAAGATGTTACAGCCAAAAGGATTATATTTCATTAGGCCTTCAATGGGTCAATATTTAAGCACTAATAAAGAGTTAAGCGAAGCTGCAAAAGTACTATTTGAAAAAATAAGCTCTGGAAAAGTTAAAATAGAAATATTTAAAAAATATAAATTAGACGACATTAAGCAAGCTCACATTGATTTAGAAAATAGAAAAATTACTGGGCCTGCTATAATTACGCCTTAGTCTAGATCAATTTTCATATCTGATAAGTGTAGTTTCAAAGTTTCAGTTGATAAATGTATATCTCTTATAAAAAATAATACAGAAATTATCATTGCTAAGCAGCATGATGCAAAAATAATTCTTGCCACAAAAATCATATCTAAATAGAGAGCAAAAACCGTTAACATATTAAACAAAAACCCAAAGCTTGCACACCCAAGCGTATATTTTAACCATTTAACTCTTCCGTTTAAATTTTTTAACTGTTTTTCCCATTCTGGAGGAATATGTTTTTCCCAAACATATTCGTCATGTATTTTTCTTATCAAATTACTTAGTGTATGAAAACGATTGCCATAAACACTCATAAGCAATGGAATTGCTGGAAACATCAGGGCCGTTACTGTGTAATCAATATTCATACGAATCAATTTGATTATGAATCTAGCCTTTGTTATTTACAAGAAAATTAAATGAAAAATCTTAAATTATTTATTCAACTAACGAGATTAGATAAACCAATCGGTTATATGTTGTTGTTCTGGCCATGTTTATGGGGCCTCACAATTGCATATGATTTTGAAAACAATTTAAATACATATTTTTTTTATTTATTCCTATTTTTTTTAGGTTCGTTATTTATGAGGTCTGCGGGCTGTATAGTAAATGATATAGCCGATAGAAATTTTGATAAAAAAGTTAAGAGAACAAAAAATAGACCTATTGCTTCAGGAAAAATTTCTATTTTTTTAGCTATTGTCTATACATTAGTTTTATGTCTTTTGGCTTTTATAGTGTTAATAAATTTTAATTTTCTAACTATAGTATTAGCAATAGGATCAATGCCTTTAGCTTTTTTATATCCTCTTATGAAAAGACTTACTTATTGGCCTCAATTATTTTTGGGCATAACTTTTAATTATGGACTTATATTAGGTTGGACATCAATTAATGAAAGTATCAATTTTGTTCCAATCTTATTATATTTTGGGGCCATATTTTGGACACTCGGATATGACACGATTTATGGATTTCAAGATATTAGAGATGATGAGACAATTGGATTAAAATCAACTTCAATAAAATTTAAAGAAAATCCAAAGAAAATTATAAATATATTTTATCTTATTACCTTTTTATCTCTGATATGTTTAGGATATTTGATGGAATTTAATTATATTTATTTTATTTTTTTAATATTTCCATTTATACATTTGTTCACTTATCAAATAAGAATGCTAAATGTCAAAAAACCTAGTATTTGTTTAAAATTATTTAAGTCAAATAATTTAATGGGTTTATTGGTTTATTTAAACTTATTGATAGGAAAAATTTTATAAAATTATGAAAAATTTAGATATTCTTAATAAACTTTATAAAAATTATACAAAAAAATATTTATCTAAAATATTTATATCTGTATTCTTCTCATTGCTTGTAGCAGGAAGTACTTCATCTATAGCTTGGTTGCTTGATCCAGCTATAAAAAAAATATTTATAGATAAAGATCAAACATTAATTTTTATAATACCTTTGGCTATTGTAATTGCATTTACAACAAAAGGTGCATCTCTTTACTTTGCAAAAACAATTTTAATTAAAGTGGGCCAAGAAGTAACCAAAACAATCCAGATACAATTAATGAAGTCAATAATAAAATCAGATGTAGAAGTATTAGATAAAAAACATTCTGGAAAATTTATTTCACATTTAACATTTGATGTTAATATGATTACAAATTTAGTTAGCACTGTAATTTTAAATATAGCTAAAGATACCCTAACTTTAATAGGTTTAATTGGGGTAATGTTTTACCAAAATTGGAGATTGGCTATGTTTGCTTTGATTATGATACCTCTGGCTTCTTTTGCTGCAAAATCTTTAGGAAAAAGAATAGGAAAAGTAACGACTCAAGCACAAGAAAGATCAGGAGTACTTACATCATACTTGCTAGAAGTATTCAAAAACCACAAAATCATCAAAATATTTCAAAAAGAAAATTATGAATTTAATAGAGCTGAAAAAAAAATTAATGATTTAAAAGAAAAAGTTGTAAAAATAGCAACTGTTTTAGTAAGAGCCTCACCTATTATGGAAACTTTAACTGGAATAATGATTGCTGGTTTAATTTATTATTCTGGAAAATTAATTATAAAAGAACAATTAGATCTAAACAACTTTTTTTCTTTTTTGGCAGCAATGATGTTGGCATATCAACCTGTTAGATCGCTAGCTACTATAAATATGGCAATTAATCAGGGCCTATCTGCAGCAAAAAGAATTTTGCCAATAATAGAGCAAAAAAATAAAATTGTTGAAAAAAATAATGCAAGCAACCTTAGTGTGTCCCTGGGAGAGATAAAATTTGATAATGTAAATTTTCGATATAACGAAGAAGAAAAAAATATTTTAAATTCAATAAATTTAGAAATTTCGGGAGGTGAAATGACTTCTCTTGTTGGTCACAGTGGTGCTGGAAAAACTACAATAATGAATCTAATTCCAAGATTTTATGAGAAAGATTCTGGCAACATATTAATTGATAACCAATTAATTGATGATGTATCAATATCTTCTTTGAGAGCTAATATTTCCCTTGTAAATCAAGATACTACATTATTTGATGATACAGTTAAAAATAATATAGCATATGCAAAACAAGATGCTTCTGAAGAAGAAATTTATGAAGCTGCAAAACTTTCTCATTGTAATGAATTTATCGATAAACTGCCTAATAAGTTTGATACTATAATAGGAGAAAATGGAACAAGACTTTCTGGCGGTGAAAAACAAAGATTATCTATTGCTAGAGCTATGTTAAAGAAAAGTAAAATAATACTTTTAGATGAAGCTACCTCTTCGCTAGATTCTGAAACCGAAAGTAAAATACAAGAAGCAATTAAACTGTTAACAAAAGATAGAACAACATTGGTAATAGCTCATAGACTTTCTACAATAATGAATTCAAAAACTATCTGTGTGGTCGATGAAGGGAAAATTATTGCCAGAGGAAATCACAAAGAATTATTAGAAAAATCTGAAATCTATAAAAATTTTTATGATAAACAATTAAGAAAAGATTAATGCTATTTTTATATAGATTAATAATAAATTTAATTTTTTTAATATCACCAATAATAATAATCTATAGAATTTTAAAAAAAAAAGAAGATCCAAAAAGATTTTTGGAAAAGATTGGAAAATTTAGTAAAAAAAATAATAATAAAAATTTAATATGGTTTCATGGTTCAAGTGTTGGTGAAATATTAAGTATTGTTCCTTTAATTGAAAAACTAGAAAAAAAAAAAAATATAAAAAAAATTTTAATTACTTCTAATACATTGAGCTCAGCTAGAATTGTAAAAAAATTAAAATTAAAAAAAACTTTTCATCAATACTATCCTTTAGATACAGAGTTTTTAGTTGATAAATTTTTAAAACATTGGAAACCAAAATCTGTTTTTTTCGTAGAATCAGAAATATGGCCAAATATGATTTTAAAAATAAAAGATAAAAAAATTCCTTTAATATTGTTAAATGCAAGAATTACAAAAAAATCTTTTAAAAAATGGAAACGTATAATTATTTTTTCAAAAATTGTATTTAATAAATTTGACCTTTGCTTAAGCCAAAATAATGAAACAAACAAATATTTAAAAATTTTAGGTGCAAAAAATATAAAAAATATTGGAAATTTAAAATATTCTCAATCTAATTTAGATAAAAAAAATAAATTTATTTTTAATAGAAAAAAATATTTTAAAAATAAAAAAGTTTTATTTGCTGCTGTAAGTACTCACAAAGGAGAAGAATTATTGTGTGGTAAAGCGCATATCAATATAAAAAAAAAATATAAAAATATAATTACAATAATAATCCCAAGACATATTGACAGAACACCAGAAATTGTAAAAGAATTAGAGGCTCTTAATTTAAAAATACATTTACATACTTCAATCAAAAGACCTGCTTTTAATACTGATATTTATCTTGTAGATGCATTTGGAGAAACTAAATCTTTTTTAAAATTTAGTAAAATTGTATTTATGGGAAAATCTATATTTGCAGAAGGAGGACAGAACCCTATCGAAGCCGCAACACTAGGCAATAGAATTATTCATGGACCAAACATTCAAAATTTTACTGAGGTCTATGATTTTCTTAATAATCAAGGCATATCATCAAGAATTAATTCACACAAAAGTTTGGAAAACTTAATACTTAAATTTCTCAAAAAAAAGAATTATTCTAAGCAAATAACAAAAAAATTGTCTAATACTGGTAATCAAATTCTTTTAAATAATGAAAAAGAAATCAATAAATGTATTAATTAATGAATTTTAAAAAACCAGACTTTTGGGATTATAAAAGAGTATCTTTTTGGTCAATATTGTTATTTCCTTTGTCCCTTATATTTTTATTAATTTCCAAAACAATTAGAATTTTAAAAACTCAAAAGAAATTTCCAGTACCCGTTATATGCGTAGGTAATATTTATGTTGGTGGAACAGGAAAAACACCTTTGGCATTAGAAATTTTTAATATAATTAAATCATTAGGAAAAAATCCAGGATTCGTCAAAAAATATTATGATTATCTTGATGATGAAATTTCAATGTTAAAAAAAGCAGGAGCAACATTTGTTTCTAAAAATAGAATAGATGCAATTAAAAATTTAATAGAAAATAAAAATGATATTGCAATCCTTGACGATGGATTTCAAGATTTTACTATAAAAAAAAATTTTTCTATACTTTGTTTTAATCAAAAACAATGGATTGGAAATGGATTTATTATACCAGCTGGCCCACTAAGAGAGAAACTTTCAGAAATAAAAAGAGCAAATTGTGTAATAATAAATGGCCAAAAAAATATTAACATTGAGGATCAAATATATAAAAAAAATAAAAATGTAAAAATTTTCTACTCAAAATATAAACCTATAAATATTGATAGATTCAAAGACAAAAAAATATGTGCTTTTGCAGGGATAGGAAATACATCAAATTTTTTTGATTTGTTAAAAGATAATAAATTAAATTTAATAAACACAATTTCTTTTCCCGATCATTACAAACTTTCAAAATCTGATCATGAAAAATTATTATTTAATAGCAAAGATGCAGTCTTGCTAACTACTGAAAAAGATTATTCTAGATTTATTAATGATTCAGTTATAGATAAATCGGCTATTGAATTTTTAAAAATTGAATTAGAAATTGAAAATAAAAGTAATTTTATAGAATTAATAAAAAAAAATATATGAAAATTATAAAATATTTTTTTGAATTTATATTAATTTTCACTTTTTTTTTAATTTTTAAAATTATTGGTTATAAAAATGCTTCGAATTTAGGAGAAATTATTGGAAAAAAGATTGGTCCTTTTTTTCGATCTAATACTAAAATTAAGAATAATTTAAAGAATTCTAATTTGGGTAGTTCAGAAGATGATAGAAAATTTATAATCAACAGTATGTGGGGTAACTATGGAAGAATATTATCAGAATATATATATTTAAAGCAATTTAGAAAAAATAATCTAGACCAGTTTATAGAAATTGAAGGTACAAATTATTTAAATGAAATTAAGAAAAATAGTGAGCGAGTTGTTTTTATATCTGGTCATTTCAATAACTTCGAACTAATGGCAATGGAAATAGAAAAAGCAGGAGTAAATTTGTGCGCAATTTATAGACCTCTTAATAACCCATTTTTAAATATTATTATGGAAAATATTAGAAAAAACTATATCTGTAAAAAACAAATAAAAAAAGGCAAAAGTGGAACAAGAGATTTGCTAAATTTATTTAAAAAAAATTTTTCTGTTGCGTTAATGATTGATCAAAGAGTTAGTGAGGGCGAGTCTATAAAACTATTTAATCGTCCTGCAAAAACTACAACCATTCCGGCACAATTGGCAAAGAAATATGGATGCAGAATAGTCCCAGTTTATATAGAAAGAGTTAAAAAATTTCATTTTAAACTATATTTTAACAAACCTATAAAATTTGATGACAAATTGTCTATCGAACAAATATCATTGGAGCTTAATAAAATATTAGAAAAAATGATTTTAAAAAATACAGATCAGTGGATTTGGTCGCATGATCGTTGGAAATAAGTCAGTTTTTTTTACTTAACTGGTCTCTTTTTTGTGATGCCTCAACAGCAGAAAAATAAGGTTCTTGAAGTTCAACATTCCAATAATTTAATTTATCAATAAATATTTTCTTTCCAGAAACCGCACAAATAACATGGTCACCTTCTTCAAGAATTTCAAAATTATTAGGTAAATATTTTATTCTGGCTAATTTATTTTTCATTATATAGAAATGTATTTATATATGATTATTTGTATCATAGGAAGTGGAGGTAGAGAACATGCCATATGTAAAACAATTTCTCTATCCCAAAAAGTTAACAAAATATATTGCATACCAGGTAATGCTGGAACACAGCAATTGGCTAAAAATATAGATCTGGATACTAATAACTTCGAAAAAATTTTAAAATTTTTAAAAGATTCTAAAGTTGATTTGGTTATAGTTGGTCCTGAAAAACCATTAGTTAATGGTATTACAGATTTCTTGGAAAAAAATTACATTAAAGTGTTCGGTCCAAGAAAAATCCCATCTCAATTGGAAGGTTCAAAAACTTTCACAAAAAATATTTGTAAAAAATATAATATACCAACAGCAAATTTTGGTATCTTTGAAAAAAAAGAAGATGCTATAGATTTCTTAAAAAATTCAAAATTTCCAATTGTTATAAAAGCAGATGGGTTAGCTGCTGGAAAAGGAGTTTATATATCAAAAAATTTATCAGAAGCAAAAGAAGCTGTTAATGAGATTTTTGATGGAAAATTTGGAGAAGCAAAGAAAATATTAGTTGAAGAATTTTTATATGGCGAAGAAATGAGCTTTTTTGTTATTTGTGATGGAAAAAATTTTAAAGTCTTTAAAACTGCACAAGATCATAAAAGAATTAATGAAGGGGATGAAGGAAAAAATACTGGTGGTATGGGTGCTTATAGTCCCTCTGGACTAATAAACAAAGTTTTAGAAAATAAAATTATTGAAAAAATAATTTCTCCGACATTAAAGGCAATTGAAGAAATGGGAGAAAAATATATAGGATTTCTTTATGCTGGCTTAATGATATCAAATAATGAACCTTATTTGATTGAGTATAATGTTAGAATGGGTGATCCTGAATGCCAAACAATTTTACCTCTTTTAAAAACTGATTTGATTGATGTTTGTATTGCTTGTTGTGATCAAAAATTAGAAACTTTAGATTTGGAATGGAAAAATGAAAAAAGTTTGTGCATAGTATTGTGCTCAAAAGGGTATCCTGACAAATTCGAAAATAATGTAAAAATTGAAAAATTGAAAAATCTTAATTTAGAAAATAATGATTATATTTTTCATGCAGGAACTAAAAATAAAAATAATGAGATATTTTCTAATGGAGGAAGAGTTTTAAATTTTGTGTCTCTGTCATCTTCATTTAAAAATTCTAGAAAAAGAGTTATTAAAATTATTAATCAGTTAAATTGGAAAAACGGTTATTTCAGAAAAGATATAGGTTTTAAAATAATAGATAGATGAGAATTATAGGAGGAGCTTTTAAAGGAGTAAAACTTTATGAGGCATTTGACAAAAACACCAGGCCATTAAAAGACTTGGTAAAAGAATCCATATTAAATATTCTAAATTATTCTAATAATGAAAAGACAAATTTGGAAAATTCAACAGTCCTTGATTTATTTTCAGGTACTGGTTCTTTTGGGTTAGAGTGTGTTTCAAGAGGAGCAAAGAAAGTTTATTTTTGCGAAAATTACATAAAATCATTAGAAATTTTAGAAAAGAATGTAAAAAAACTTAAATGTCAAAAAAAAGTAAAAATATTTAATAAAAGTGCACATGCCTTATTTGAAAATAAAGAATTAAAAAATGAGGCATTTGATTTAATTTTTTTAGATCCTCCATTTAAAGAAGGTTTAATAAATTCCATTTTGAAACATATAGTAAAATTAAATATCTTAAAAAAAAATGGAATTATTGTTTTGCATCGTCACAAAAAAACAAAAGAAGATTTTTGTAAAGAATTTGTTATTAGTAGATCTGAAAAGTATGGAATTTCAAAAATAATGTTCGGTAAAATTAATTAGTTAGTATTTTATTAGTTTCTTTTTTAATTAGTTCTACAGATGGTTGATCAAAAGGATTGATTTTTAATGCTCTTCCTAACAAAATTGTTTCTAAAATAAAAAAACAAAATAACTCTCCCAAGGTTTCTTCTTTTTTTTTCTTTATTTCAAAAGATCTAAAAGGTAATTTTTTCCTAAAAAAAACATTTTCTGTAGCTTGCTTTTGAGCGAGTAATATTTCAGAAAAGGATTTATTCCTTAAATAATTATGTGAATTTCGCAATAAATTATTTTTTATTTTTTCTGATTTGGAATCTAGATTAAAAAAAAATGTAAAAAAATTATTTTTTGGACCATCTAAATATAGTTGTAATAAACTATGATTATCTTTTGGCATTGAAGACAGTATAGGGAGAATACCTTTTGATTTTTTTCCTAAACTTTCTGCAACTAATTGCTGATACCATTTAAATAAATTTTCTGAACTTTTGTCAAAATTTAATATTACTGAGTTAAACTTTCCTTTTTTAACAAAATTTAAAATTGCACTAACATTTGCAATAAGTTGGTTTATAAATCTTTTATTGTTAATCAAATAATTAAGTCTTTTAAATTTTTTTTCATTCAAGCCCATAATTTCAGCTGGAAGCATTCCTACTTCTGATAAAACAGAATATCTTCCACCAATATAATTTTTATGCTCAAATATTTCTGCCTTCAAATCCATTGCCAGGTTTCTCAAATAACTACTTTTGTTTTCTGTAATAAATATATTTTTGTTGTTATTTATTAATAGATTTGAATTTAAAATTGTTTCAAGAGTATTTCCTGATTTAGAAACAATTATATTAGTTGCTTTAATTTTTTTTTCTTCAAAGTTTATTTTTGGATTCAAGTTGTCGATAAATGTAAATTTTTTTTTTATTTTATGTTTTAAAAAATCATAAATTGCCGCAGTGCCAAGAATCGATCCTCCCATTCCAATTAATCTAAAATTATTATTTTTTCTAATTTGATTTAGCTGTTTTTTTGTATAACTATAATTATAATTTAATTTTAATGACTTTAAAAATTTAATTTCATTAAACCATTTTTGATTTTTAAATTTTAATTTATTTATTTTTGAATTTTTAAAATTTTTAAAATTAATATTAGAGGTTAACATTTTTAATTATTTATTTTTTCTAATATTGATTCTTCTAAATTTTTTTGATCTCCATTCTTTGTATCTTCTAATGAAACTTTGGTCTCATCAATTTTTAAAACTTTTTTTATATCGACAGCTTGATCTTTATTTTCTTCACTATCTTGATCAAGTGGCACAGGCAATTCCGTAACATCTGGTGGCACTGTTAATGGATTTTTTTTTTGAACTAGAAATTCATCACTATTTTCAGATCTTTTAGTACCTTTTAAAGCATCTGTCACGCCTGTACATGAGTATAAAAAAAATATTGATAACAAATATATAATTATTTTTTTAAATTTCATTTTTCTTTTTATAATTCAATAATTCAGAAAAAATAAGACAAATAATTCCTATTGTTATGAATACATCTGCTATATTGAAAATAAACCAATGGTAGCCATTATAGCTAATATCTATAAAATCCAAAACTGCAGAATAATAAATTCTGTCAAATAGATTGCCCAAAGACCCACCTAAAATTATTATAAAAAAATAAACCACAATACCCTTAGACTTAAAAACTAAGTAAATAATAAAAATATTAATAAATAATATTAATACAGTTATAGCATTATATATTTCCGATTGATCAAATGAGAGCAGACCAAAGCCAATGCCGCTGTTCCATACTGGAACTAAGTTAATATAAGAATTAATATTTATATCTACATTTCCAAAATTTTCTAAAATGGATAAAATATGCAATTTTGAAAATCTATCTAGTGCAAAAATAAATAAAATAATTGCAAGGTATATAATAATTTTTTTTAAAAATAATTTATTCATTAATTATTTTAATTACAATTCTCCATGTCTATCACATTTATCTTTGTATATTTTCCAACAAACACTACATTTTTTTCCTTCTGCTTTGTTTGTCTCAATAAGAATTTCTTCTGAACTATCATTGTTAATTTTATCTATCTTTGCGTCTGATGTAATGCAAAGCTCTGAAAAATCTGTTCCTGTAGATAATTTAATTAATTTATCATTTAAATATATTTTTAAGTTAGCTTCTAAGCTTGAGCCAATTTCTTTAGATGCTCTTTTTAACTCTATACTACTATTACATTTGTCTCTTATTTTTATAAGTTCCATCCATTTATTACTTAAATCTTTGTTATTCCAATTTGATGGTATAACTGGAAATTTTTCTAAATGAACACTTTCTTTTTCGTCAATTTTTAAAAGTGAATAAATTTCTTCAGTAGTAAAAGATAGTACAGGGGCAAACCATTTCAATAAGATTTCAAGAACAATATTCAAAAATTTGATTGTTGAAACTCTTTTCTTGCTTCCCAAAGCATCGCAGTACAAAGTATCTTTTCTAATATCAAAATAAAAGGCAGATAAATCTGAGTTACAAAAATTTAAGAGTTCTTTGTAAATAGTATGAAAATTATATTTTTCAAAATTCTTTTTAAACATGAGATTAAGCTGATAAATTTTGTGTAACATATATTGCTCAAGCTCTGGAAAATCTTTAATTCTAATTTTTTCAAAATCAATTTTTTCAAATTTGTCATTTAAATTTCCAAGAATATATCTAAAAGTATTTCTAACTTTTCTGTAAGATTCTGCATGCTGTTCTAAAATTGAATAATCTATTCTTAAATCTTCAGCATAATCAGATGCAGCCACCCAAACTCTTAGTATGTCAGCCCCATATTTTTTTAAAATATCTTCTGGAGAAATAATGTTTCCTAAAGATTTTGACATTTTTAAACCTTTTCCATCAACAACAAATCCATGTGATAAAATAGATTCAAATGGAGCTCTACCTCTTGTCCCACAAGATTCTAAAAGTGATGAGTGAAACCATCCCCTATGTTGATCTGAGCCCTCGAGGTACATAGAAGCTGGCCATTTTAAATCTTTTCTTTTTTCAAGAACGTAGGCGTGAGTTGAACCACTATCAAACCAAACCTCAACAATATCAGTCATTTTTTGATAATCTTCGCTTTTATATTTTTTTCCCAAAAATCTTTGTGTTTCTTCTTCAAACCAACAATCTGCACCTTCTTTTTCAAAAATACTTGCAATATTTTCAGTAACTTTTTCATCAACTAAAACTTCATGTGTTTTTTTTGAGAGAAAAACTGGAATTGGCACTCCCCAAACTCTCTGTCTTGAAACGCACCAATCAGGTCTTAACTCAATCATTGATCTTAACCTTTCTTTTCCTTTGCTTGGATAAAAATTAGTTTCATCAATTGCCTTTAAAGCTTTTTTTCTCAAACCATGGCTCTCCATTGAAATAAACCACTGTGGTGTTGCTCTGTGAACCAAAGGTGCTTTTGAACGCCAAGAATGAGGATAAGAATGAACTAATTCACCACTAGACAATAATTTTTTTTGTTCTTTTAATTTTTCTATAACTATTTTGTTTGCTTTAAAAATATGTATACCTTCAAACGTTGGTACGTGCTTTGTATATTTTCCATCGTCATCAACTGTTTCTTCTGCTTTGATGTTATTTTTTAAACATAAATTAAAATCATCAGGTCCATGACTAGGTGCACAATGAACAATACCTGAGCCCTGTTCTATTGTAACGAAATCTGCATCTAACATTGGTATATCATAATCAAATCCAATTTTTGAAAATGGATGACTACATATGGTTTCTTCAAAATCTTTTCCTGAAAAAGTTAAAACCTTACTAAACTTTTTAATATTACAATCTTCTATTAAAGATTTCAGCAAATCTTCCGCTACTATTATTTTTTTATCTTTAAAATCTGTTTGATCTTCTATTTTAATAATTACATATTTTAAATTTTTACTATAAGCCAAGGCTCTATTAGCTGGTATCGTCCATGGAGTCGTTGTCCAAATTATAACTTCGCTATTTAAAAGTTTTTCATTTGTTGATTTTTTAATATTGAAAGCTGCATAAATTGTATCAGACCTATGATCCATGTATTCAACTTCTGCATCTGCTAATGCTGTTTTTTCCACTGTTGACCAAAGTACAGGCTTGTAACCTCTGTAAAGACTGCCTTCTTTTAAAAATTTTCCAAGCTCTCTAGCTATTTGAGCCTCTGCATCAAAGCTCATTGTGGAGTAATAATTGTTCCAATCTCCCACTACCCCAAGCCTTTTAAACTGTTTTTTATGTACCTCAATCCATTTAGTTGCAAAATCTCTACATTCTTTTCTGAATTCATTTATTGGAACTTCATTTTTATTTTTCTTATTTTTTTTATATTGCTCCTCAATTTTCCATTCAATAGGCAAACCATGGCAATCCCAACCTGGCACATAAATAGAATCTTCTCCTTTCATTTGATGAAATTTTACTATTAAATCTTTAAGAATTTTATTAAGTGCTGTTCCCATATGTATATCTCCATTGGCGTATGGAGGACCATCATGAAGAACAAACTTTTCTTTTCCCTTGCTTGATAATCTTAACTTTTTATATAAGTCAATTTTTTCCCAATAATCAATTATTTCAGGTTCTTTGTTCTGCAAATTTGCCTTCATTGAAAAAGCAGTTTTGGGAAGATTAATATTATTTTTGCTCATTATTTTAATTTAATTTTTTTTTTGCTATTTTGAGGTCTAAATTAATTTGTTTTTTTAATTGGTTTATATTTTTAAATTTCTTTTCTTTTCTTATAAAGTTAATGAACTCAATAGTTAAGTGCTTATTGTAAAGATTTCTTGAAAAATTAAATATATGAACCTCTAAAAGTATTTTTTTTTGGTCGAAAGTTGGTCTATATCCTAAATTTGCAATTCCTTTAAATAATTTTTTATTGTTTCTTAATAAAATATTAACAGCATACACTCCTGGTTTGGCAATAACATAATCATTTAGTTCAATATTGCATGTTGGAAATCCAATTTTTCTTCCCATTTTTCTTCCAACTTTTACTTTTCCTTCTATAGACCAATTTCGATCCAAATATCTATTAACAATATTAATTTTACCATTAGATATTAATTTTCTAATTAATGTTGAGGAAATTGTCTTATTTTTTTTTTTTAGTGGTTTTGGATTAATTATTTTAAAATTATATTTTTTTTCTGATAATTTTAATTTTCTTACATTTCCCTCCCTTTTATTTCCAAACTTAAAATTATTACTAACAAAAATATATTTTGGTCTTAATTTTTTAAATAGGATATTGTCAATGAAATTTAAATAATTAATTTTTGAAAATTTTTTATCAAATTTTTTAATTATAATAAAATCTATTTCGAATTTTTTTAAATAATTTATTTTTTGGTTTAAATTAGAAATTTTAAAGTTTTTTAATTTTTTGTTAAAAAACATTTTTGGAATAGGCTCAAAAGTTAATACGCCAATTTTTATTTTAAATCTTCTTTTATACTGTTTTGCTAATTTAAATAATTTTTGATGTCCAATATGTAGTCCATCAAAGTTACCAATTAATAAAGTGGAATTTCTGTGTTTTTTTAAGATAGAAAAATTTTTATATAATTTTAATTTTTTTACCATTTTAAGTTTGACTGGGTGTATTCGACCCTAGCATTATATTTTTTTAAAGTTTCTTCAAAATTTTCATTTTTTATTTCTTCTCTATGAATTCCATTTATAATTAATAAACTGTCAAAGTTTTGATTATTTGCTCCTTTAATATCTGTATTTAAATTATCTCCTATACAAAAAACTTTTTTATTTTTTATCTTAGCTGCCTGATTATAAACTTTTGGATAAGGTTTTCCAAAATATTCTACTTTACCTCCTAATTTCTCAAATATTTTTGCCACTGACCCTGCGCAAAATTCCCTTTCTTTTCCTCTATCAACAATTAAATCTGGATTTGTACAAATCATAATTTTTTTTACTTCTTTTTTTAACAATACTTTATAGTATGACAATTCTTTATCATGCTCGTCAAGTAGACCGGTACAAAGCAAATACTCTGCATCATTAATTTTTTGTATTTTATTTTTCTCAAAATTACTAAATAATCCAAAGTCTCTAGGTGGTCCAATATGAAAAAAAGTTTTGTCTATAAAATTTGACATTAAATAATTTAATGCAGCTTCTCCGGAAGTATAGGTTTTTGAATAAAATTTTTGCTCTAAACCCATTCTCTTTAAAAATTCTACAACATCATAATTGGGTCTAGGGGCATTAGTGAGAAGTACAAATTCTTTCTTTCTCTGCGATAGTTTTTCTAAAACATCAACAGATTCTTGATATAGCTCAATTCCATTGTGAATTACGCCCCATAAATCTATAAAAAATAAATCATATTGATCTGCTATAGATTTAAGTCCTGGGCTATCTATGTTTTTGGTCATTTTGGAGATATAACTCAAAAATAAGCATATTTCTTGGTTTTTTTAACATTTAAATTTTTACCAACTCCTTGAAATAAAATGAAGTCATATCTATATGAAGTTCCATATTTATAGGAGTTTTATATGAAATTTAAACCGTTACATGACAGAGTTTTAATTGAAGTCCTTGATAGCAGCGAAAAAACTGCTGGAGGCATTATTATCCCAGACACAGCCCAAGAAAAACCACAAGAAGGTAAGGTAGTTGCTATAGGTGGTGGAGCAAAAACTGAGGATGGAAAAATAATTCCAATGGATGTTAAAGTTGGAGACAAAGTTCTATTTGGCAAATGGTCAGGAACTGAAGTCAAAATTGATGGAAAAGAATACAGCATAATGA
>Ga0187827_10005183_pt1 | contig 15564 bp, 16 predicted proteins | sample ETNtaG_39_FD_167969 | JGI IMG/M metagenome (GOLD analysis project Ga0187827, IMG submission 167969) | Marine microbial and viral communities from oxygen minimum zone, Eastern Pacific Ocean - ETNP2014_SV_150_PacBio MetaG (Illumina Assembly) | ecosystem: Environmental > Aquatic > Marine > Hypoxic...
GTCTTATCTTTATCAATTATCTCGCCAGGTAATGTTCCCAGCCCCGGCCAGACCTTTCTTCCCGGATAGATTGTTGTATTTATTCCGGTATGAACATTGTCCGCAATTATAGCCCCAAGCTTTCTTCTGCCTGTATCAACCGGTTTTCCTTTCACGGCAGAACTGACATTTTTGTTATCATGTTTTAAATTTGCCGTTATTGTTCCGGCTCCTAAATTACTATTATTACCAATAACACTATCTCCTATATAGGAAAGGTGAGGCACTTTAGCATTATCCATAATTACACTGTTTTTTATCTCTACTGCCTGCCCGATATGGCATCCGTTTCCAATAGAAGTGTTTCCTCTTAAAAGACTGTTCGGCCCTATGTGGCAGTTATCACCAATAACCACATTTCCTTTTATATATGTTCCGGATAGGATTTCTGTTCCTTTTCCTACTTTCAACTTTCCTTTTACGGTAACATTCTTTTCTATTTTTCCCTTAATGTCATTCTTTATTTCAGAAACCAGGACATTATTTGCTTCAATCAAATCCCACGGATATCCCACAGAGAGCCAACGTCCTTTTACCTTTTCACATATAATTTTCTCTTTTTTAACAAGCATATTTATATAATCAACTATTTCATACTCTCCTCTTTGGCTTTTTTTAAGCTTAAAACTAAAAATTGATTTATCAAAAACATACAATCCCGTATTAGCGATATCGGAAACAAGCTTTTTGGGCTTTTCAATAACCTTCTTAACCTCTTTGCTTTTCACAACAAAGACACCAAACCTGCCAGGGTTTTCAACCTCACACCCCAAAACGGAATATTTGTGTTTTAAACACGCCTTTATGTCTCTCTTAGAAAAAATATCATCTCCGCCAATAACAATAAATTTGTCCTTAATCAATTGCTCAACACTTTTGAGGGCATGCCCTGTGCCCAACTGTCTCTTTTGCTCAACATATCGTATTTTCAACTTCCCATACTTGTTACCAATTTCATTTTGTATCATCTCTTTTTTGTATCCAACGATCACGATAACTTCGCTAACCAACCCCTGCAAGGCATCGAGGTTGTGCTTTATTATTTCCTTATTCATTACCTTAAGTAATGGTTTAGGCATTGTTAACGTTAAAGGCCACGTCCTTGTGCTTTTTCCTGCAGCCATTATTACCGCTTGTATCATATCAGGCACCTATCTCTTTCTTCATGGCTTTTGCAATATCATTTGCCATTTTTCGAATTTCACTTTTATTCTCGCCTTCAATCATAATTCTGTATAGATTCTGTGTTCCTGAATACCGGACAAGGACTCTTCCTTTTTCTCCCAACTGTAATTCGGCATTCCTGATATTTTTATTTACTTTCAGCTTGTTAATATCCTTTTTCTCCTTTACTACAACATTAACAAGCACCTGCGGTAGCGACTTCATACACCCTGCCAGCTTACTAAGCTTTTCGCCTCCTTCTTTCATTACTCTCAACAGTTGTAAAGCAGAGATTATTCCATCTCCTGTAGTTGTATAATCTGAGAACAATATGTGCCCCGACTGCTCACCTCCTAAAACATATCCTTTTTTTCTCATCTGATCAACAACATATCTATCGCCAACCTTTGTTTTAACAACTTTTATATTTTTCTTTTCCATCGCAATATCAAAGCCTTTATTAGCCATGATAGTTACAACAACATGGTTTTTCTTTAATGTTCCACTCTCTTTCATTTCAATTGCACATATCGCAATAATATGGTCGCCATCAACGCTTCGTCCTTTTTCGTCACAAACAATTACTCTGTCCGCATCTCCATCCAGCGCGATCCCAATATCTGCCTTTTCCTTTTTCACAACCTCCATCATCTTTTCCGGATGCAAAGCACCACAATCTAAATTTATGTTCAATCCATCCGGCTTGTCATTGAGCACAATAACTTCTGCTCCAAGCTCACTGAAAATATGTGGAGCGGTATTGTATGCCGCCCCATTTGCGCAATCCAGCACAATTTTTAACCCTTTAAGGCTCATGCTTTTTACAGAAGCTTTTACAAATTCTATATATCTTCCTTTCGCATCTTCAATCCTGTACGCTTCTCCAATCAAATCTCCCTTAACATGTTCAGTCTTTACTTCTTCTGATAAAACATATTTTTCAATCTCATCCTCAACAATATCCGGTAGTTTATATCCATCTTCACTAAAAATCTTTATCCCATTATCTTCGGCAGGATTATGTGAAGCGCTAAGTACAATTCCGGCATCTGCATTCAACGATTTAGTTAGATATGCAATAGCAGGCGTTGGCATAGAACCAACGAGCAAAACATCCGCACCCACTGAGGCGATACCTGAAGCTAAAGCGTTTTCCAACATATATCCACTGAGCCTGGTATCTTTTCCTATGACAAATTTAGGCTTTTCCTTTCCACATTTCTCTTTAAAAATATGGGCAACGGCTTTTCCAACATTCAATACCACCTCAGGAGTCATCGGGTAAGCATTCGCAACTCCTCTTATTCCGTCTGTTCCAAACAATTTTCCCATTTACATTCGCCTATATTAAGATAATGACTATTGCCGGTTTTTTTAAACTAATTAATCTTATATTTCTGTAATTTGACATGAACGTTAAATACCGATGGGCAGTATGCCCGTTTGATAAGTAATTATAGAGGCAGGATACAAAGAAGGAACAACAAAGCAGAAAAGACTAGAATTGGAAGGCACTCACTTCAAAAAGCAAGTGCCTTCCAATTTAGCTTGTAAAAATATAAAACTAATCACAACTTAGAAATGCTAACTATCATGAGGTTGCTACGTAATATACGCTTAACTTACACCATTTCTTTGAATTTCTTACCTACCTTAAAGCCTACTGTCCTGCTGGCCTTAACCTTAATCGGTTCTCCTGTTTGAGGGTTTCTTGCCGTCCTGGCTTTCCGTTTCTTTACCGAAAAAGTACCAAACCCTATCAGCTGAACATTTTTATCTTTCTTTACACCTTTGGCAATACCACATAATACGGCGCTTACAGCTCTCTCGCCCCCGGCTTTTGATGTTCCTAACTCTTTTGCTACTGCCTCAACTAATTCTTGCTTATTCATAAAACCCCCTCTCTAAAAAGGAAAAATATCTAAAATATATAACGTTAACAGCCACTGCTACATTGCCATACCAATTATTATACCTTCAAATACAAGTTTGCCATTTACTATCCCCTGTACGTCAAAAATTGCTCTTCTGTTTCTTAATTCTGAATTCTTTGCAACAATGATCAACTTATCGCCCGGAAGCACTTTCCCTCGAAATTTAACCTTGTCTATACCGCCAAAACCAAAAAACTTTTCTGTATCAATTGAACTCTTGAAATAATAGGTACACAATTGCGCGGCAGCTTCTACCATTAATACACCAGGCATAAGAGGGTTGCCTGGAATGTGTCCACGCACCCAGAATTCATCTTCTTTTACATCCTTATATCCAATAATTATTTTGTTCTCAGGTTCAAACTTGAGTATACCACTTAACTGCTCAATCTCGTAACGATGTGGAACTAACTGCCTGATACGATCAATATCAGCCGTTACCTTGTTTAAATCAATTGTATCTATATCTACGAGGAATTTCTGCGGCATTGCAAAATACTATTATTAAGATATATTTTTGTCAATAAAAAATTATAAATTAAAAACCTGCTTGTCTTGCTTATCGCTATATTCTAAAGGATATGGTGGCGGCGCAGGGACTCGAACCCCGGACCTACGGATTATGATTCCGCCGCTCTAACCAGCTGAGCTACACCGCCACAAAGAAAGGCTCCGACTATAGGCGCTTGCAACACACCGTAGCAGGACGAAATAGTATACATTATATATCCTATAGATCAAGCCGTTAATTTGTACGCAGCAACATGTAAATAGAAGTTGAAACAAAAAAACACATGTACATTATTAAAATTTCGGCTACTTGAAAAATGCATATCCTACCTTTTCATCTTCGCTATTTCTTTTTTAATCTTATCAACCTTCGGGCCAAAGTTACTTTGGCCATATTGCTCCAATAGTTTGTCATACTTATAACTCCTTACAGACGCCAGTCCCAGGCCATCGCCCTGTACCCCATATTCATAAGCCATGATTACCTCCTGCCGGGTATCAACCAGATAAAAAGGCTCTCTGCTATTTGCCCGACTACCGCAAATACGTGTTTTGCGCCTGCGCCGCCATCTCCAATCTCCAGCCCCCAGGTACTTTTGCCACCTGACAGCCCGATAGAACTGGACCCTTTTTTTTAGATTTCTCTAAAGCTCATTTTAATAGAGTAATAATTTCATCAGAAATTGGCCCCGGCCCTTCATGTTCATCTGCCTCCAGCCATTGAGCGTCAGGGAAGCTTCTAAACCACGTCATCTGTCTCTTGGCAAATCTACGAGTGCTCTGCTTTACCATCTCCTTCGCATCATCCAGTGTAAGCCCGCCATCAAGATATTGAATAACCTCCTTATAGCCCAGCGCCTGCTTTGCCTGCTTACTTAAATTCCCGGGAGCGTTCAACAGAGACTGGACCTCGTCAACAAGCCCTTTATCAAACATCGTTTCGACCCGTTCATTAATCCTCCGGTAAATATCTTCCCTCTCTCTCGCTATACACAAGATCTTAAACTGATAACTCTTTCTTGCCAGTTTATACTGTTCCTGTAATACCGAAACAGGCTGCCCTGTTATCCGATAAACCTCTATAGCTCGTATGATGCGTCGCAGATTGTTCGGGTGCAGTTCCTCCGCTTTAACAGGATCAATCTTTTGCAGAATATCGTGAACATGCTGATTGCCCTTTTCGTCCGCAAGCTCTTCCAGCTCTTTGCGAATATCCCAATCTGCTTCAGGGCCGTTGAAAATACCATCAACAAGGCCCTTTATATAAAGAGGGCTGCCGCCGACGATGAGGAACTTTCGTTCCTTACTGTCGGCATCGCCTATTAATGATTCGACATCATCAACATACTTGCCGACACTATAACTCTCCCACGGATCAATAATATCAATAAAATGGTGCGGAACAAGTTCCCTCATGCCGGGCGATGGCTTAGCCGTCCCGATATCCATCCCCCGGTAAAAAAGCATTGAATCGGCGGAAATTATCTCGCCTCTGATTTTCTGTGCAACAGTAAACCCGATCTCTGTTTTATCGCAGGCCGTCGGCCCGGTAAGTACACATAAGGTGTGATGCATTTAAAGTATATAGACCTTCAAATTGTGAATTTAGAATAGTGTGTTTCTGTTGACATAATAACTTAAGGAATATATGTTTACAATAATTATTTGCCAGAAATATATTATTAATACCGTGTTAAGGCGGTCTAATCTATGCTAGCTTTCATTAGAAATCAAATATGGAAGAGTTAGAACATTTAGAAAATGATTTTGACCGTGCTGAGTTTCTTACGAACACTTTAATAGGTCATGCTACGCAAGATGGTTGCGGTGGAACCGAAGAGGACTATATTGCTCTACGAAAATACTTCCTTGATAATCCAGTTACTAAAGAATTACTTCCTAGATGGATAAGAACAAATCGTAATGGCTCTCAATTTTGGCAATTTATAAAGCATAAATTCGGCACATATGCTGAAAGAAGAACTTTTATCTGGGAAGAAATGAACCCTTTGTTGGAACTCTGTGAATCCAACCAATCTTTTCCTGCTGAAAAATCAATTAGTGAAATACTTCAATAATTTGATGAAGGTGGAATCAATCAGGCATGGCAAAAAGCATTAGAAAGAAAAGCCACAAGCCCTGAAGGCACAATAACAATATCACGAACAATACTTGAAAGTGTGTGTAAACATATTCTAGATGAAACAAACATTGAGTATGACGCAAATAAAGTTGACTTAAATGAGTTATATAAAAAAACGGCAAATGGGCTTAATTTGTCACCTTCTCAACATACAGAAGACATTTTCAAACAAATTCTTGGGGGTTGCTCTGGTACAGTTAATGGGCTTGGCTCGCTTAGAAATCGCTTAGGCGATGCTCATGGAAAAGGAAAGCAAAAAATCAAACCTGCTCCCCGTCATGCAGGGCTGGCAGTGAATCTTGCAGGTACGATGGCACTTTATTTAATTGAAACATTTGAAGAGAACAAAAGCTAACCAAGGGGGCAAAACCTTGTGCGTTTGTTATAACTGCTACATTCTATCTTTAAATAGTCACTACGCGTTTAATTACAAATTAACCGAACATCTGGTTTCACACTAAATATAATAAAGAGAAAAACGGCAACAGGCTTAACTTATCGCTTACTTCCCGCGTACATATCATATTTCAGCAAACGACAATCGATCGCGCCATTAAACAATTCTTTGCGAAAAGATGTTTTAAGACCGATATGTTTGGCTTCCTGCAAATTACCCGTAAAAACATATGCAGTATAATTCTTATATTTGTTTTTTAGCACATCACCTATTCTTTTATATTTTTCTCGTAACTGATCTACTTCCTGACGTTCCCCATAAGGAGGATTCATGACCATTACTCCGGGGGCTGGGGGAGGTGCTAGTTCCTCAAAAGCCTTGTGATGAAGTTGTATATAGTCTTCCATAGCGGCATTTTGAACATTTTTACAAGCGATCTGGAAGGTCTTTCTGTTAACGTCTGATCCTTCAATAGAAAAAGAGAGTGTCTCTCTCTCGTTTTTTATGGCTTCATCCTGAATGCCGTGATAGAGCCCCGCGTCATAGTCCAGCCAACGCATAAAGCCGAATTTGCTCCGGTAATACCCGGGTATACGGCCCAACGCCATCATAGCCGCTTCAATCAAAAACGTACCGGAACCGCACATAGGGTCTATAAAACTTGAGTTACAGTCCCAGCCGGTCAAATAAAGAATTCCCGCCGCAAGTACCTCATTTAACGGTACGGTATTCGTCTGAATACGATAGCCTCTCTTGTGCAAGGAATCGCCGGAAGAATCCAGAGAAAGAACAGCCTGGTTCTGATGAATATGCAGATTCAGACGCAAGTCAGGGCCTTTTAAACCCACGCTCGGACGGTTGCCTTTTTCATCTCGCATTTGGTCGACAATGGCATCTTTGGTCAATTGCGATACGTATAAAGTATGGGTAAAGATTGAACTGCGCACAAAAGAGTCTATAGCTATGGTGGATTGTGGAGTGATATATTGGTCCCAATGGATCTTTTGGATTTCATCGTAGAGATCATTTTCCTCATGAAGGGTAAATCTTGCAATGGGCTTGAGAACACGAATAGCCGTACGACACCACAGGTTGGCTTTATACATTAAGTATTGATCGCCGGAGAATTCCACAAATCGACGCTGCACGCGAAGGGTTTTCGCCCCTATTGATTTCAGCTCCTCTGCCAATATTTCTTCGAGGCCAAAAAGGGTTGTTGCAGATAAGGAAAATGTTTGAGTCATCGTATTCTATAAAGAGACAATAATCTTGCCCCGTAAATTTTATATGTTAAGAAGGCATTAATTTTCGGTCAATAATAGTCACTAATCATTGGTAAAACAAACGAATAAATAATGACAAGTGATGAATGTCCCTTTTTAAATAATAGGGACAGGCACTATTTTTAATTCGTGTCGGCCCTGATAAAAGGCATGTGATTAATGAGGACATTATTCTGTTCAGTTTGTTTCTGATGGAGCGGGGAAGTGTTTAGATTGTGTTTTTGTCAATATTACCTGTATTAATAACAGTATCCACGCGGAAATCAGAAGCATGCCTCCCATTGGAGTGATCATTCCAATCTTGATATTTGCAAGTGCGAGTAAATAGAGTGAACCGGAAAACAACACGGTACCCCCTATTGTGCAGAAGATTGACAGATTAATTAATTTTCCGGGATATCGACTTTGTAGCAATCCTGATATCAGTAATAACAGAGCATGGTAAATCTGGTACTTGTTTCCTATCTGAAAGTATTTCAGCATTTCCGCCGGATATTCTTTCAGGGCATGACTTCCCACCGCACCCAGGATAACACCGGTAACGCCAAAGAATAAACCTGCCACCAAGCTTGTTTTCTCTATCTTGCTCATGTTCATATAGTATGTATGTTTGCAGAGGTATACAAGTAATAAATATTGTCAGGAGTTGATGGCATAAAATAAATAGATTGATAGGAAGATAATAAGGGATAAAATCTAAAGATAATGATACATCAGGAAATAGTCGATCACTTACAAAGTCCGGCCAATCTGGAAATAGCGGAACATCCCAGCGTTTTTTCAAGACCGCCAGGGGTGAGTATGGTGATGGGGATAAGTTTCTTGGAATTCGAGTTCCAATCACTCGACAGTCCGTAAAAAAATATAGAACCACCCAATTAAGCGTTACAAAAAAGCGTTTACAGTCTGAGTATCATGAAATTCGGCTGTTTGCACTGCTTCTTCTGGTCCATCAGTTTTCTAAAGGCAGTCCCGATGAACAGGGAAGAATCTATAGTATTTATTTGAACAAAACCCGGTACATAAATAACTGGGATTTAGTTGATAGTTCGGCTCATTATATAATCGCGTAACTTCAACTAATAAGTGCAACTATTGGTTCTGTAAGATAAATGATTAAATGCTTCATAAGGAGTCCTGAAGTCCAGCAACTTCCTTGGTCTGTTGTTGAGCATGTGCTGTACATGCTCAACTTTCTGATCAGAGAGCTTGCGGAGATCCGTCTTCTTTGGAAAATATTGTCTTAGTAGCCCATTGGTATTCTCGTTCAATCCTCTTTCCCATGAATGATACGGATGGGCAAAGTAAACGTCAACATTTAACCTTGATGATATTTCTTTATGACCGGCAAATTCACGACCATTGTCCACTGTCATTGTTAAAAATAGTTCTTTGATTCCCTTAGCCATTTCTGAAATAGCGGTATTAACAGCGTGAGACGTCTTTCGACTTATCTTTCGTAACAGTGCATACTTTGACTTCCGTTCCACCAGTGTTATGATTGCTCCTTTGTGATTACGTCCGATTACGGTGTCTGCTTCCCAGTCACCAATGCGTTCTTTAGTCTCAACTATTCCAGGGCGCACATCAATAGATACCCTATCAGGTATCTGTCCTCGTCGTTCTGGGCTGCCATAACGTTTCTTACGCTTCCGGTTGGATCGTCGTAGATGTTTATACAATTTACCTCCTTTACGCTTATTATCAAGAAGGTATTGATATATACGCTCATGACTTATATAAATGTGTATTCGTCTTAACCGCCAGGATATTTGTTCAGGGCTCCATTTTTCTTTAATTTTTTCTATTACCAGCCTTATGGTTTCACGTGTAAGCTTTATTGCTTTTTTTGCCGGATGACGTCGATATGATGCATTGTGGTGAGCCTGCTTCGCTCGGTATCCACGCTTGCCTGTATTACGCTTCAATTCGCGTGTAATAGTACTTGGATGACGATTGAGTCGACGTGCTATCTCTGCTTTTGGAAATCGCTCTTTACATAATACTGATATATGATATCTTTCTTCCTGGGTTAGCTGTGTATAGTAAACCATGTGTACCTCTCTTTCTCTTGACAAGTTTTTGAGGTTGCCATTTAACACAGCTAGCCTCTCTTGTCAACTCTTAAGAGTTGCACTTATTACTTGAATTCAGGTCGGATCGTATTTAGAAGATAAGGATAAAAGCATATTGTACGAATTGTCCAAATCAAGTTCGCTTTGGGAACGGCGGATAGCAATTATGGCAACCTTTTACTTCATTAAGAAAAATCAATTTACAGATACACTGCAGATTTCAAAACAATTGCTTACTGACCAGAAAGATTTAATTCATAAAGCTGTAGGATGGATGCTCAAGGAAGTCGGAAAGCGGAATCTGGATGCAGAAACCGGTTTTTTAAAATCACACTACAAAACAATGCCAAGAACAATGTTAAGATATGCAATTGAAAAATTCGGTAAAGAAGAACGACAGAAATATTTAAAGGGCATGATATAGTCAATATTGAGATGTCAACAGAATCTATTTTTTGAAGAGTGATGGGAGGATTGTTTTTTACTACACATTTTTGTAGATACTGATGCGTGTCCAGTCAAACAGGAGGTGTACCGCGTCGCAAGCCGCTATGGCCTTAATGTCACATTGGTTGTCAACTCCTGGATGCGAGTTCCGAATGAACAGTGGCTTACACTCGAGGTTGTAGAGGGTGGGTTCGATGCAGCCGATGATTGGATTGTCGAGCATGTACAGCCCCACGACATTGTGGTCACCGCTGATATTCTGCTTGCGAACCGCTGTCTGAAGAAAGATGCACGTGTAATTGGTACAACCGGAAAACCGTTTACGGCTGACAATATCGGCGAAGCTGTTACAACCCGAGATCTGCTGGCAGTACTTCGTGACACGGGAAAGGTAACGGGCGGACCTCCTCCGCTACAGAAGCGTGATCGGTCACGTTTTCTTCAACAGCTCGACGAAGTGATCCAGGCAATTCGTCGTAAGCATCCGTTCAAGCCTGCCTGACACTAAACGGTTCAGCGTTTAGGAGCTTTTCTCTGTCTCTCGCCGCTGCGGCTGCCTTTGGACACATGGGGTTTACCACCCCGGAAGGCGCCTTTACTGCCACCACGGCGGCGGCGTCTGTGAGCTTCAACGCCGGCAGTCTCATCCTTTTCCGAAGCTTTCGCCGGTTCTGAAAAGCCATCAATACGCTTGACCGGAATCGTCTTTTTAATCAAGCGCTCAATTGCGCGCAGTAGTTTAACCTCATCGTTCATCACCAGAGAAATCGCCTCTCCTGTACTCCCGGCACGACCGGTGCGGCCGATGCGGTGCACGTAATCTTCCGCGACATGCGGCATCTCGTAATTCACCACGTGCGGAAGGCGATCTATATCCAGTCCTCGAGAGGCAATATCCGTTGCCACCAGAACGCGCACCTTACAGGCTTTGAATTCTGCCAGAGCAAGTGTCCGCGCTGACTGACTTTTGTTGCCGTGAATGGCAGACGCCATTATACCGTTCTTCCCCAACTGTTTTGCCAGACGATTAGCACCGTGCTTAGTCTTGGTAAACACCAACACCTGGTTCCAATCGCCTTCTTTAATAAGGTGGGTCAGCAATTCGCACTTGCGGGATTTTGGCACGAGGTAAACAGATTGGTCAACTGTCTCTGCCGCCACATTCTGGCCTGCCACTTCAACCAACTTCGGCCTATGAAGAATGGTATCTGCCAACGCTTTGATCTCTTTCGAATAGGTCGCAGAAAAAAAAAGAGTTTGCCGTTTCTTCGGCACCATGCGAATAATTTTACGGATGTCGTGTATGAAGCCCATATCCAACATGCGGTCTGCCTCGTCAAGAATCAGCACCTCAATACACGAAAGATCGAGAACTTTCTGACCAATAAGATCGAGAAGGCGCCCCGGTGTACCAACGACAATGCGAACACCCCGGCGCAGTTGTTTTATCTGAGGATTAATACCAACACCTCCAAAAATAACAGTCGAACGAATATGCAGTCCCTGCCCGTAAGTCTCGATGCTTTTGCCTACCTGGGCCGCCAGCTCGCGAGTTGGCGTCAGTACGAGAGACCGCGGACGATGCCCGCCACGATGACCCTGAGAGCTTAAAATATGTAGAAGCGGTAGCGTGAAAGCCGCAGTTTTACCCGTACCCGTCTGTGCCCCGGCGAGTATATCCCGGCCCTCAATAATAACCGGAATGGCTTTTCGCTGAATAGGTGTCGGCTCAATATAACCCTGAAATTTAACTCCGGTCAGTATCTCCGGACGAAGGCCCAAATTTTCAAATGACATATAATTATCCTGTGATCTGTTAATTCTGAATAAATGCTGGACCAGGTTAGAAATGACAATTCCCGGACAGCCGGTAAATCTTAATATTAGACAACGAATTGGACATGAGGAGGGAGCTCACAACAACTCTTCCATTTTACTACTCTACTCCGATCCCTGTTGTCGCGGGGATCACAATCTCTTCTTTAATAATATTGCCGTTTCTTATTTCCCAGATGGTTTCATGTTTTGTACACTTTGCCCTGAGAGAAACATCGCTTTTAAGTATTTGAGTTGGCAATTTCAAATCTATCGCCTGAACCGGGCAAGCCTTCACACATGCCCCACACGTCCAGCAGTCTGCCTGAGATCTGATCTCCGCCTTGTGCCTCTCGTTACGGAATAGTAAATCGCCAGGACAGATCCTTTCACACAGAGTTTCTTCTGCCTTCCCGCATCCGTTACATACGTCTTCATCTATAAATATGCTCATTTTTTTCTCTAAACATTACAGAGTGTTTCGTTCAATGCTCTTTTGATAATTTTTACTCTACCATTCACCGGATCATAAATGGAATTAACAAATCCCAACCAATTAGTATCATCTCTTTCAGGATAATCTGTCCGGGTCTGAAAAACCGGCCAGCGAGTCTCTTGCCTATAGATAAGATGCTCTATCAAGACCTTTGCGACATCAAGCCTGTCGATCAGTTCCAGGCACGAAATAAGTTCATGATTGTCCTTTGCGCGGAGGTACTGCAATTTCTCCTCTATTTCCTTAAGCTTATCTCTGGCAATAATCAGCTTAGATTCTGTCAGTTCGTAATGTGCCGTTGCTCCACCGGCATATTCGTCCATTGTCTCATGAAGAATCCTTTCCAATTCTTCATGAGACACTCCTTCCCTTCCATCTAAACAACGTAAAATTCTCTCTTTCTCTTTATTTACTTCATCTTCACTTATATGCAACAATTCAATATCCGCAATTTCTTCAATAGCCGTCCTTACCGCTATCTTTGCCTCTACCCAGGCACCGCTTACATATTTTTTGGGAGCACCACCGGCTACATCGCCTGCGGCATACAGCCCATTTATTGTCGTCCTTCTTTCTCTGTCAATCCAATAGCCCGCCTGACAATGTCCTCCGATTACAACCGGTTCCATACCACTGATTTCCACAGGTCGTTTTCCGGGGCTATATCCATCATTCGCCCATAAAAGAACGATTGCAGGGTTCATGTTTAAATAAGCCATCTTGAGCTTATCTTCCGCCTCAACACTCAAGCCTCTGGTATCCAGGTTACATGGGCCCTTGCCGGATTTCTCTTCCTGCAAGGTTGCCAATAAGCGATAGATAGATAGACATCTCTCCCCTCCAAGATGTTTATATCGCTCCTCCAGATATTCTTCGCCCTGAACATTTCTATGCATTATATTTGCTCCTTGAGCGATTGTGCCTGTTGGGGCATTGACTCCTTTTGCCCTCAATGGAATAAATCGATTTTCAAAGCTCGTCATCTCCGCGCCAATACGAATACCCATTGCGTAACCTGTCCCTACATTCCATGGGCAGTACCAGGTTGTGTTGCGCGCGTCTCCTTTTTTTATAGGTTTATAAATTCCTGAAGCGCCACCCGTCGTTACGATTACCGCTCTGGCATGGACAACATATAGTTTGCCGTCCCTGCTATTGAATCCATAAGCACCTCTTACCCGCTCTCCATCATAAATAAAATTTGTGGCTGCTACCCTGTTTAAAACGCCCACTTTTGCGCTATAAACGGCCGCCGCGAGAATCGGCTTTAGCCTCTCTCCAAAAATCCTTATGCTCCTCTTGCCCCTGGTTACATAATCGCCGTTATGGTCTTTTTCAATCGGAAGGCCCAGCTCCTCAACCTGTTTAACCGACTCATTAAGGCCTTCTGCAATTGAATAGACCAAGTCTTCTCTAATAACACCGAAAAATTCATCTCTTATATACTTGGTGTATGTCTCAGGTGTCTGCCCGTTATTTAGATAAGCATTAATTGCGTTAAGCCCCATTGCAAGACAGCCGCTTCTTTCAATGTGTGCCTTTTCCATAATAATGCATCTTGTATTCGGATCGGTCTTTTTGGCTTCAATTGCCGCCATACACCCGGCGGCGCCACCACCAATAATCAAAATATCAGTATCTAAATTTACTGTCGAGATATCTGTCACTTGTAACTCCAACTAATGTTATTCATCTATAATCTTTGTTTCACACGTTACTTTATCTTTCAGCTCTGCTACGGCAGAACCGAAGAAATACCGTGATAAACGTGATCTTTTTCTTCTTGTAACGAGAATCAGACTCACCTGTTCCTCTTCAGCAACAGACAGTGCAACTTCCAAAAATGTACCCCTTTTGATAACTGATTTGTAATGAACGCCCTTGCTTTTAGCCGCTTCTTCAATCTCTGAGATCTTCTCTTTTCCCTGAATTGAGTATTCATCCAAAACCGCGTTAAAAAGGTTCTCGGTTGTTTTCCCCCCAATCCAACCTTCCTCAGTCAAGCTATCAAATATTTTCTGTGGTACCTCATTATCAACAACAAAAAGAATTATCAGCTTTGCATTTTCTTTACTCGCAATGTCAACCGCCTCTTTAATACACTTATCCGATTTTCTTGTAGTCGATAGTATTAATAATATTTTATCCATAATTCACCAATTGATTTGTTCCCACGCAGAGCGTGGGAACGAGTAAAAAAGCGCCGGGGACTCCTCGCTGGGATTCCGGTTCACAATCCAAGGCCCAAGAGTGGCCAGTAATAATATGCGAAAAAATTGAAAAATATCCATGAAACAATCTTCAGTATTAACCCGCCCTTAAATGCATTGCCCGGCGTAATGAACCCCGACGAATGTGCAATGGCAACTGCCGGAGTGCCCATAGGAAGAATAAATGCCAGGCCCGATGGAACAGTTACGGCTAATGTCATAATTACTGGGTTTATTGAAAAATCTATCGCAATCCCAATGGTTATTGGCATCATGAGGGCGACTACAGCCGTATTGCTCATGGTTTCAGTCAAAAAAATTGCAAAAAGAGATATCACCATAATCAAAACAAATGGTGATTGGAGCGATCCTATGTTGGATATATCAACCAACCAACGGGTTGCGCCTGTCTTTCCCATAGCAAAACCAAGACAGATAGCACCCCCATACATAAGTATCAACCCCCAGTTTACATCTTCCTCCACTTCCTTCCATCGTATTAGCCTGAATACAAAGGCAATGACAACGGAGGCCAAAGCAATATTAGCAAGCCCGAATTTTTCACCGAAGCATATCCATGTAAAAATCGTTGCTACCATAAGAATTCCAATAGACAGCTCTTTGCTTTTCATTTTTCCAATGCATGCTGTCCTGTTAACCAATAATTTTCGTGCCTTTTTTACATCTTTTATCTCCGCTGGAAAAAGAACGATCAACAACCAATACGTAGCGGCCAGCATTGTTATAACTGCTGGTAGCGTTGCGAGCATCCATTTGAAAAAGCCAATGGATTCACCTGTTGTATCATGAAGCATTCCAATGGCCAAAGGAGCCCTGGCGCCACCTAAAAATGTTGCCACTCCTCCAATACCACATCCCCACGCCATACCCAAAAACAGAGATCTGCCATAGCTGCTTTCGCCCGGCTTTAACTCCAAACTCAAAGCAATGGCTGTAATAATAGGAAACATCATTGCGGCAACGGCATGCGCTGACATCCAAAACGAAGAAAATGCGGACAGTACAATAACCCCCAGAAGCAATATCTTAG
>Ga0187827_10005184_pt1 | contig 15563 bp, 16 predicted proteins | sample ETNtaG_39_FD_167969 | JGI IMG/M metagenome (GOLD analysis project Ga0187827, IMG submission 167969) | Marine microbial and viral communities from oxygen minimum zone, Eastern Pacific Ocean - ETNP2014_SV_150_PacBio MetaG (Illumina Assembly) | ecosystem: Environmental > Aquatic > Marine > Hypoxic...
AGCTACGAAAGAGCTTTTTTTATCTATTAAACAATTTCATAAAAATTTAAAAATTTATTCATTTGATAAAAATAAATCACAATTTGGAAGTATGAATTGTATATTTTGTACTGCAACTGGAAACAAAATTATTTTTTTATCAAATGATATTTTTGTAACCAGCCATTATCTTAACACTTTAATTAAAGTATCAGAAATTGATAAAAGTTTTGGAATTGTAAGAGGTGTTTCAAACTTTGTTGATAATGGTAAAGAGAAATATAATATTAGGGAAAGCTGGGATAACATAAAGAAAATGTCAGATATTTTTAGTTATTCCAAAAAGATTTGTAAAAAAAATAATAATTTTTTTGAGGAAGATTACTTAACCGGAGACGCTTTTTTGGTAAAAAAAGGTGTCATAAACAAAATTGGTTATATAGATGATATTTTTTTTGGATTCTGGGCAGATCACGATTTTAGTGTTAGAGCTAAAAGAGCTGGATTTAAGTTAATCGTAGCACAAGGTGCTTTTGCTTGGCATCAACAAGCTGCAAATTTTTTACATTTAGATAAACAAACCTTAGAGAAAAAAAAGAAAGAAAGATTTAAATTGGTTGATATGAATTGGAAAAAATTTAAAAAAAAATATAATTTATCTAAAGACTTGATTTATAATAATATTAATTTGCTTCCGTGGAATAAACTGAATAAAGTTGAATTTAAAAAATCCGATTTTGTTAACTCACAAAATTTTTCCAAATTTTTATTATGAATAACAATTTCAAATAATTATTTTTTTCTGGGAATATATGTTTTTAATCTTAGGATTAGAACAAGTTTTTTTTAAAAAATAATTGCTTCTTCTCGTATATAACAGCAATATATGCTTAATTAATATAAAATCGGGGGTACCAACAAGTGAGCAAAATTATCGAATTGATAAGAAAAGTACCAAAAGCTGAATTGCATTTACATATAGAAGGTTCTCTGGAGCCAAAACTTATGTTTAAAATGGCCAAGAGGAATAAGCTAAAAATACCTTTTGAAAGTGTCGATGAAATCAAAGATGCTTATAATTTTCAAAATCTTAAATCCTTTTTAGATATTTATTATCAGGGCGCTAGAGTTCTAATTACCGAACAAGATTTTTTCGACCTCACTTGGGCCTACCTGTTAAAATGTAAAGAAGATAATGTTGTACACACAGAAATTTTCTTTGATCCTCAAGTTCACACGGAAAGGGGGATTAAATTTGATCTGGTTATCAATGGTATTCACAAAGCTATTTTGAGGGCTGAAAAAGAACTGGGAATAAGTTCAAAAATTATTATGTGTTTTTTAAGGCATCTTGATGAACAGTCAGCTTTTAAAACTTTAGAACAAGCCTTAACACATAAAGATAAAATTATTGGGGTAGGTCTTGACTCTTCTGAGGTTGGTTATCCTCCAAGTAAATTCGAACGCGTTTTTAGTAAATCATTGAAAGAAGGTTTTTTAACCGTGGCACATGCAGGAGAAGAAGGACCGCCTGAATATATTTGGGAGGCTTTGGACATTCTCAAAGTAAAAAGAATTGATCATGGTATCCAGTGTCTAAAAGATGAAAAGCTCGTACAAAAACTGAGAGAAGATCAAGTCCCCTTAACTGTTTGTCCTCTTTCTAATGTTAAACTTTGTATCTTTAAAAAACTTGAAGATCACAATCTAAAAAAATTAATAAATAAAGGACTCTTAGTTACGGTAAATTCTGACGATCCCGCTTATTTTGGAGGATACCTAAATACAAACTTAATTAAATGCCAAACTACCTTAAATCTTCTTACAGAAGACATAAAAATGATAGCTATAAATTCATTTAAATCATCTTTTTTGAGCAAAGATAAAAAAAAAAAATGGATAGAAAAAATTAATAATATAATTGGATAAGGTAAATAAATCTAAATTATAAATTTAGGTGAGATTATGTAAAGTTGTTTTTTTTTGTGTTTTCTCGCTGCAAAAGCAAAATTTTCTTTGATTGTTTGATTTTTTGTCATTTTGATACTTTTGAAATAGAAAATCCTATTATTTGATCTTTGTTATGTTTTTTTTAAATACATTTTCCACATTGTATTCAAAGCATTTCCAAAGTGTTCGCTATATTTTTTTGAATCAGTTAAAGCTGATTTTAAAAACCTTTCTCTTAATTGTCTTTTTGTTTGAAGTAATTGTTCTAAATTGGAAGCCTTTGAAATAGCTTTTAAAACATAGTCCTCATCATTATCTGCAATCCAATCATCCATTTTTAGGTTCTTGTTTATACTTGTTCCAATTCTGGAATAAAAATTATTTCCTTTTTTTGTAAGTAGAGGAACCCCCATCCAAATTGCCTCTAAACTTGTAGTAATACCTGGGTAAGGAAAAGGATCTAGTGCAATATCAATTTTGTTATATTTTTTTAAAACTTCTTCTCTTGTTTTAGATTTTCCTTCGGTAATTATTTTTTCAGCATTTATTCCATTTTTTTGGAACTCTTTTTTTATATTTTTTACAGCATTTAAATTATCTAATTGTTTTGTTTTTAAAAAGAGTTTCGAATTTTTAACTCCGCTCAAAATCTTTGACCACAAATTAATCACATAACCATTTATTTTAGACAAATTATTAAAACTTCCAAAAACAATATCCTGTTTATTTTGATAATTGCTGTAATCAATTTCAATATCAGCATTTATTGAAATACATTGAAAAGTATTTGGTAACTGAAAAATTTTCTCAGTAAAATATTTTTGATTGGTTAATGGTGCTACATATGGATCTACTATAATATAATCTATCTCTTTAAGACCGGTAGATCCATTATAACCTAACCAAGTAACCTGAACTGGGGCAGCTTTGTTTATAAAAATTGATAATCTATTTTTTGCAGTATGACCAGACAGGTCAAACAAAATATTTATTGAATCTTGCCTAATTAAATTAATTACTTCTGCATCACTTAAATGATTAATTTTATGCCAAGCATTAAATTTTTTTTTAAGTTCTAAAGTTATTTTATCAATTCTATTTGAATTTGAATAAGCTACTAGTTTAAATTTTTTCTTATCGATATGATTTAGTGTATTTAACAGATAATGACTTACAGGATGATTTCCAAAATCTCCTGAAACAAAACCGATTATTTTTCTTTTTTCTTTACTCTTCATTGTTGAAAATTTGTTTATTTGATCCAAATTAATATTTGGTAAACTTTGTTTGAATTTTTGTACTAATTCGAAATAAAAATTTAAATCAAAATATTTACTAAAATTTAAACAGAACAAATAATTTTGATATGCTTCAGAAAAGTTAGGATTTATTTTGATTACAGATTTAAAATTTAATATAGCTAGGTCAAATTTCCCAATTTCTTGGTACAAAGTTCCTAAATTGTTGTGGGCAGCAAAATAATTTTCATTAAATTTAATTGCAAGCTTATAGTTGTCTATGGCCTTTTCGTAATCTGCTTTTTTTTTATGTAAATTACCCAGACTATAGTATGCATTACTATCTTCTGGATTAATTTTTAGTATTTCGCCAAAATATTTTTTGGATTCTTCTTCTTGATTCAATTTATCATATAAGTTCCCGAGTAACATGAGTGTGTCTATTGATTTTGAATTAATTTTTAAGCATTTTTTTGACTGTAAAATTGCTTCGTCGTATTTTTTTAAATCATAAAGTAATTGTAATAAGTTAAAGTGTGCTTCAAAAAAATCTGATTTGATATGGATGGATTTTTGAAAATAACTAATTGCTCCTTCTATTTTATTAAGCTTTAATAAAATTAGTCCATAAATATTGCATAATTGATAATCTTTCGCGTTTCTTGTAAGTAAAATTTTAGATAGACTTTCTGCTTTTGAAAAGTTACCCAAATTATAATTTTGGATTATGTTTTTAATTTTTTCTTCAAATGTCATGATATTATTCACCAAATTAGTTAAACTAATTTAAAATGTAGAAATGATCAAAAAATTATTTGATAAATGTGTAGACTGGGCTGGCCGAAAATATGCAAATTTTGCCCTAGCTATTGTTTCTTTTATAGAAAGTTCCTTTTTTCCAATACCTCCCGATGTGATGATTATTCCCATGGTCATTTCAAAAAAACAACACTTTATTAAAATAGTTCTAATTGCAACTATATTTTCTGTCTTAGGTGGTCTATTTGGATATTTAATAGGATATATATTTTTTAATGAAATTGGTTTTAAAATTTTTCAAATTTACGGCTATGAAAATGTAAACATATTAAAAGAAATGTTTTCAACTAAAGATGGCATATTTTCCTGGTTTGGACTCTTATTTGTAGCTGGATTTACCCCTTTACCATTTAAAATATTAACAATCACTAGTGGGTTTATACATTATAATATATTCGTTTTTATTTTTACTTGTGTTTTTACCAGGGGTTTAAGGTTTTTATTGGTCGCATTTTTAACAAATAAATTTGGTTCAAAGATAGGTCCTTTTTTGGAAAAAAAAGCTGGTAAATGGGCATTCATAATTGCTGGGATAGTGATTCTTTTATGTGCAGGAGTTTATTTTTTAATAATAAATAAATGATGTTAAATCAAAAAAACAATACAATTTTAGTTATTATTTTTTTCATAATTTTATTATCAATTATTTCTGCATTAATAATTGAATACGTTTTGGGTCATCAACCATGTAATCTCTGTCTTTATGAACGAATTCCCTATTTTCTCTCAACTTTATTAATTATTAAAATATTTTTTTTTAAGAAATATGAAAAAATTACTTTATTTATACTGTTTTTAGTATTTATGTCTAGTTCACTGCTTGCATTTTATCATTTTGGAATTGAACAGGGTTTTTTTAGCGAATCTTTTGTCTGTAATGCAAAAAATCAGTTAGAAATTTTATCAAAAGAACAACTTCTTAAAGAACTAAATCAAAAAGTTGTAAGTTGTAAAGAGGTTACATTTAGAATTTTTGGTTTTTCGCTTGCAGCTTTAAATACCATTTTATCCGTTGTTCTAAGTTTTATTTTTTTAAAATTATTTTTAAATTATGGCTCTAGTTCAACATCCCAATACAAGTAATCCATCCAACTCTCATGTAAAAAATTTGGTGGAAAGTTCCTACCATTTTGGTGCAAATCGTCCACTGTTGGTCTAAAGGGTTTCCTAAATAATTTCATTTTTGAAGTAAAATACATTTTGCCACCCTTTTTAACATTACATATTGAACAAGCTGTAACAACATTCTCCCAATTAGTAAATCCACCTTTAGATTTTGGAAGCAAATGATCAAAAGTTAAGTCTTTTTTATCTCCACAATATTGACAAGTAAATTTGTCTCTTAGAAAGACATTAAATCTGGTAAAATTTGGATATTCTGAAGGTTTAATAAAATTTTTTAAAGCAATTACACTAGGTAAATTCATTTCAAATGAAGGGCTTCTTATTTTTCTCTTATAATTTGAAACAATACTTACTCTCTGGAGAAATACAGCTTTAATAGTATCCTGCCAACGCCACAACGATAGTGGATAATAACTTAGAGGTCTAAAATCAGCATTCAAAACCAATGCCTGACATTTTTCTAATGGAACTCCATCTGAAGCTGCTATTATCATAAGAATAATTTAACTGATAGTTAAAAATTTATCAAGAAATAGTTTTGTGACGATATTATTTTAGTTATCAAAGATTTTTTCTCAAAAACTCTAATCCAAGACTTGAACCTTCAACAGGTATTTGATGTTCACAATTTTTAAAAAGTTTAGTTCTAATTTTAAAACCTTGTTGAATCAAAAATTCTTTAGCTTCTAATAAATGATTAGGTAATACAATGGTATCTCTATCTCCATGCATTAAAAATATTTTAGGCTTTGAACTAATTTTGTTGGTTAAATGTTGCTTATTAATTATTTTTCCAGAATATCCAAGTAAACAATTAATTTTATCTTTTCTTTTGAGTGCAGTTTGAATAATCATCATGCAGCCTTGACTAAAACCAACCAATGCAAGATTTTTCGCACCTAACTGAAAATTATCAAGAATTTGATCCAAAAAAACGTTAAGCTTTTTTTCAGCCACTAGTGATTTTTCCAAAATTATTTCGTCATTTTCTGTTGTTAAATCAAACCATTGATAACCTTGTGAATTTATTGCACAAACTTCTGGAGCATTTGGGCATAAAAATGTGGTTTCTGGTAAAAACCTTCTCCAGTTAGCAGCTAAAATACTTATGTCCTTACCATCGCCGCCATAACCATGGCACAAAACGACAATCTGTTTTGGAATATTTTTTGAAATTGGCTGAAAGAATGTCACATCAAAAATATATTTAGTCATATTTTAATAACCACTTTGAAAATTTTTTATCTTTAAAATTAATCGATCCAATGATTCTTGCAAATTCATTTCCTTTTTTATTTATCAAAACTGTTGTTGGGACACCCCTAAGTTTTAATTCCTTTGCAAAATTTAAATTTGGATCGAAGAAAATTTCTAATTTTTTTATTTTTAAATTTGAAAAAAATTTTTTCGTTTTTTCATAATTAAGATTTTCTATATTAACAGGAAATATTATTAAGTTTTCAAAATTTTTATTTTGAGAAAGACTATCCAAAGAAGGCATTTCTTTTTTGCAAGATTCACACCAAGTTGCCCAAAAGTTAACTATTATAAGTCTACCAAAATAATCTTTTAAATTGAGCTTATTGCCATAAAAGTCTTCAAATACCACTGGAGAAATTAGCTTTGGACTTTCATGTTGCGCTATATTATTGAATGGTACAGATTCATTTGCTAGTGATATTGATGAGAATATATTAAAAAAAAAACTGCAAAAAATAATAAATTTTATAGTTTTTATCTTTTTGAACATAAAAAATACATGTTTAGCATATGAAAAGTAAAAAACATATGAAAAATAAAAATAAGACGGTCTGGAGTACAAGATTTAAAAGTTCTAATTCAAAAATTTTTGAACAAATTGGAACTTCAATTGATATCGATAAAAGATTATTTAAAGAAGATATTGCTGGATCGATTGTGCACACCCAAATGTTAGTTAAACAAAAAATAATTAACAAAAAAATAGGGAAAAAAATAATTAATGGTTTAAAAAAAATTAAAATTGAAATTAAAAAAGGTAAGTTTTCTTTTAGTAAAAAATACGAAGATATTCATTTAAATATCGAAAAAAGACTCTTTTCAATTATTGGAAAAGACGCTGGGTATTTACATATTGCAAGATCGAGAAATGACCAGGTAATTACAGATTTTAAAATGTGGTTAAAAAAATCTTCAATAAATTTAGTTAAAAATTTGGATAATTTGATTAAAATTTTTTTAAAAAAATCGGAGAATAACATTCAAACAATAATGCCTGGTTTTACACATCTAAAAAACGCTCAACCAATTTCTTTTGCACATTATTTGTTAGCATATGTTGAAATATTTAAAAGAGATAAAAAAAGATTTTCTAATAATATTGCAAACTTAGATGAATGCCCTTTAGGGGTAGCTGCTTTAACGGGAACTTCATACAACATAGATAGAAGTTTTACATCAAGAAAATTGGGTTTTAATAAACCAACTTCAAATTCAATTGACACTGTATCTGATAGAGATTTTGTTTTAGATTTTTTATCTTCTGCTGCTATTTGTGCAATGCACATATCTAGACTCGCTGAAGATTTAATTATTTGGAATTCAGATATTTTTAAATTAATTAAATTTAATGACAGAATATTAACTGGCTCTTCTATTATGCCTCAGAAAAAAAATCCTGATCCAGCAGAGTTAATCAGGGGTAGGGCTGGAAGAAACTTTGGAAATCTGCAGGCAATGCTAACTACAATGAAAGGTTTACCTCTATCTTACTATAAAGATATGCAAGAGGATAAAATTATAGTTTTTGATAGTTATGATGTGTTAATGGAATCTATTTTAATTACCAGTGAATTAATTAAAAATTTACAGTCAAACAAACAGAGAATGTTATCCATGGCAAACAAAGGATACACCACGGCTACCGATTTTGCTGATTATCTTGTTCAGAAAAAAAATATTTCTTTTAGAGAGGCTTATGAAATTTCTGGAAGGCTTGTGAGCTATACTGAAAAAAACAAAAAGAGACTAGATGAACTGAGCCTAGATGAGATAAAAAAGGTAAAAAGTGATTTAAATCAAGATGTAATGAAAGTTTTTAATGTTAAAAATTCAGTAAATTTAAAAACATCTTATGGTGGAACTTCTATAAAAAATATTAAAAAAATGATATCAAAACTAAAAAAGGAATTTAAATAATGAAAATACTCTTTCTAATTATAATTATTGTTGTCGCTCTTTTTTCTTGTGGAAAGAAAGGTGAACCAGAATACAAATCATTTTATTATAAAAATAAAACAGTAAAAATAATTTAAAAAATAATGAACTTTATTCAACTTAGGAGAAATGGCCTTTGTATTGAAAACATATTAGCCCTTAAGCTTACAAAAAAATATCGAACTCCTTTTTATTGCTATTCACTTGCACAATTAAAAAGCAATTTTTTTAGATTTAATAATATATTTAAAAATATCAAACCTATTATATGCTTTTCAGTAAAATCTAACTCGAATCTATCTTTGTTAAGAGAGCTAAAAAAAATTGGTTCTGGTGCAGATGTTGTGTCTGTAGGAGAATTACTAAAAGCGTTAAAAGCGGGTATTAACCCTAAAAAAATTGTTTTTTCTGGTGTTGGAAAGACTGAAACAGAAATCAAAGTAGCAATAAAAAAGAGAATACTTTTAATTAACGTAGAGTCTGAGAGCGAAGCCATTCTTATTAATAAAGTTTCAAAAAAACTATCCAAAAAAACTTCGATTGGAATAAGACTAAATCCCAATATAAATGGAAAAACACATAAAAAAATATCGACTAGTGGTAGGAACGAAAAATTTGGTTTACTTTACAACGCTTTCATTAACCTTTGTAAAAAAATTAAAAAAATGAAGAATTTAAAATTGGAAGGTCTATCTGTGCATATTGGAAGTCAAATAACAAACATTAAACCATTTAAAGATGTTTTGTCTATATTAAATAAATTACTTAAAAGAACAAAAATACATTTTAAATATATAGACTTGGGAGGGGGTATGGGCATCTCTTACTCTAATAAAGAAAAAAAAATAAATTTAAAAAAATATTCACAATTAGTAGAAAAATTTAAAAAAAATAAAAATGTCAAAATAATTTTTGAGCCAGGTAGAATAATCATTGGAAATACTGCTACACTAATTTCAAAAATTCTTTACATTAAAGATAGTGCTAATAAAAAATTTATTATACTAGATGCGGGGATGAATGATTTAATGAGACCTGCCCTTTATGATGCAAAACATCAAATAGTTCCCCTCAAAAAAACAAAAAAAAAAATTACCGGAAATATTGAATTCGTTGGACCGATTTGTGAAAGTTCTGATAAATTTTTAAGTCGAAAAAGTTTTATAGAAATTAAAGAAGGAGATTATGTAGGATTAACTCATGCTGGTGCTTATGGAATGTCTTTATCTTCGAATTACAATATCAGACCAAAAATTGCAGAAATACTGGTAACTGGATCAAAACACAAATTAATTAGAAAAAGACAAAGTTTGGAAGATTTAGTCAAAAACTAATATATAACATTAAATTAAATGTTACTAATAAGATCGTTACTGTTCAATTTTTTTTTATATACGGGAATAGTCTTGGTATTTTTAGTAGCTATTCCAACTTTATTATTACCTCCTAAATTTGCTTTATTCTTTGGAAAATTTTTAGGTCACTATGTAGTTTTTATAGTAAGATTTTTTTTAGGTAAAGTGGAATTTAAAGGAATAGAAAATATTCCAAGAACAAAAAAATACTTTGTAGCATCAGCACACCAATCAATGTTTGAAACTTTTGCACTTCAAAGTGTACTCAACTACCCAGTATTTATATTAAAAAAAGAACTTTTAAAAATACCTTTATTTGGACTTTATTTAAAAAAAATCAAATCGATAGAAATAGTTAGAGATACAACCACAAAAGATAATCTTGGTTTTTTTGATAAAGTTGCAAACATTATTAAAAACGAAAATAGGCCACTTTTAATATTTCCTCAAGGAACTAGAATAAAATTTGAAGAACGGGTATCTTTAAAAAAAGGTGTTGGAAGAATATACGAAACTCTTAATATTTCATGCATTCCTGTAGCTTTAAATTCAGGTAGAGTTTGGCCAAAAATTGGATTTATAAAATATCCAGGAAAAATAACAGTATCATTTTTACAATCAATTGAACCAGGAATGGAAAGAGATGCTTTTTTAAAAATATTAGAAAAAAAAATTTACGATGAAATGGATACAATAAAATAATTCATACTAGAAAATAATGAAATATTTTATCTCATGTTACGCTTTCATAGGCATAATAATAAACGTGCTATCCTTATCGATTGGATCTTTAATTAAAGCTGGAGATCCTGTTTCATTCAAGTAAAATATAATTTTTTCACCATCAATCTGTGAAGCTACATCAATAAGATATTTTGAATTAAAACTAATATTTAATTCATGGTCAAATTTTACTTCCAGTGTTTCGCTTCCATCTCCACTATTGGGATTGTTGACCGATAATTTTAAAATATCTTTTATTAATTGAAATTTAACACCTTCTTTTTTATCTGTTGAAACTGAAGCTACTCTATCCACTGAACTTAAAAAATTATTTAAATTTATTTCTAATTTTTTTTCATTATTTATTGGTATTACTTGAATATAATTTGGAAATTTTCCATCAATTAATTTTGAAATTAATATACTATTATCAAACTCAAATTTTATTTTTGATTTTATATTACAAATTTTTATTACTGTATCTTGATCTTCTAACAATGAAACTAATTGGTAAACTGTTTTTTTTGGAAGAATTATAGGTTCAAAATGAATTTTTGAACTTAACTTTATTTTCGAAACAGACATTCGGTGGCTATCTGTGGCTGCCGCTGCAAGAAAATGATTTTTTTCATGCTCAGTTTGATGCAAGAAAATACCATTTAAATAATGTCTCGTTTCATCACTTGATATTGAGAATTTTGATTTATTAAGCAATTTTAATATTGATTTACAGTCAATTGTAAATTCATTATCATTAAAATTTTCGTCAACAAGTGGAAAATCGCTTGGATTTAAACATAGCAAATTAAATTTTGATTTTTCTGACTCTAATTGAAGTTTGTTGTTATTTACCAAATTAAAATTAATTTCACTACCAGATGATAACTTTCTAACAATATCATAAATTATTGATGCAGATGTAGTGGTGCTTCCTTCAGTAGTTATTTTAACGTCATTTATGAAATTGATAAAAATCAGATCAAGATCTGTTGCTGTAATTTTTATAGATGAATTTTTAGCTTCAATTAGTATATTAGATAATATTGGTAGTGTGCTCCTTTTTTCTATAACGCCTTGACAATAACTTAAAGATTTTAAAAATCGATCCCTACTTACACTAAATTTCATTGTGATTGTTTGTACAGTATCTTATTTTTAAGTTTTTCTATTGCTTTGCTTATCTCCTCATCCTTACACTTTAACTTATCAATAGTTTTAACAGAATGAATAACCGTTGTATGATCTCGATCAGAAAATTCTCGCCCAATATCTGGTAAAGATTTTGAGGTTAAATTTTTTGTTAAATACATTGCAATTTGTCTCGGCCTAACTAAATACCTTGATCTTCGCTGTGAAAGCATTTCACGAATATTTATTTTAAAATAACCACAAACAATTTTTTGAATATTTTCAATTGTGACATGATTTTCTGAAAAATTTATCAAATCTTTTAAAATTATTTTACTTTCTGAAATTGATGGGGATTTATTATATATCCTACTAAAAGATATTATTCTATTTAACGCGCCTATTGTTTCTCGAATATTAATTTTCATTTCGGAAGCAATAAAATTTAGTAAATTTTCGTCGGGTATAATTATATCTGAAAAAGATCTTTTTATTTCATTTATTTTACTTTTTAAAATATCTAATCTTAAATTAAAATCCGATTGTTGTATATCTACCACTAAACCACCTAAAAAACGGGATTTTATTCTTTCTTGAATTTTAGTTAAATTTATTGGAGCTCTATCTGATGAGATAACTATTTGTGATCCTCTATCAATTAAAGCATTAAAAGTGTGAAAAAATTCTTCTTGCATTGCTTCTTTACCAATTACAAACTGTATGTCATCTATAATAAATAGATCTGATCGTCTAAAAAAATCTTTAAATTTCACCATTTCATTACTGCGAAGAGATTTTATAAAATGGTACATAAATCGCTCGGCAGAGATAAACATAACTTTTTTATGATTTTCTTTCATTCTTAACCCAATTGCATTTAACAAATGAGTTTTACCCATTCCTATTTCACCATAAATAAATAGTGGGTTATAATGGGCAATTTGTTCACAAACTTTTTGGGATGCCTGATAAGCAAGATTATTGCTTTTTCCTAGAACAAAATTTTTGAAATTTTTATTTGGATCTAAACGACTGTAATTAATAATTGACTCTTCAATAAAACTAACATTTGATGTTTTAGACTTTTTTACAATTTTTTGATTTTTATCTAGAACATTATTGCGATCGATGTTTAATTCTGATTCAATAACAAAATCAATTCTATTTATAGTGTCTTTATGTGATTTTACAATTTCTAAAATCTTATCAATATATCTTGAAACCACCCAATCTCTAATAAATCTTGTGGGTGATGAGAGCACCAAATAATATTGAAATTCTTCAACTAACTTAAGCTTTTTTATCCAACTTTCATAAATATCTTGTCCCAGTTTATTTTCTATATCGTTACAAATATTCGGCCAACTTAAAGATTGCAATTTTGAAACATCGCCTGTTTCTTGAATAGAAATAGTTTTTTTCATGAATTAAAAAATTGAATTTCAATTTTTTTATTACTCTTAAAGGATTAAAGCAACAAAAATTGTTTTTTTAGTAAAAAAAAATAAAATCTAGAATAGAAATTAAACCCTGAAGTGTTTCTAAATTTTAAAAAAAGTTAAAAATAAGTTGAGTAAAAACTAAACTTAAAATTGATTTAAATTAAAAATAGAATTATATTTTTATATAAAAAAAACTGATAATATTTTTTTTTATACTATATATAGATAATTTATTAAAAATATTAATTTATATAGATCAAGTAAAAGTACAATTACAATTACAATTACAATTACAATTACAATTACACTTTAAAATAAAAGAAAAAAAATTTAATTGATCAACTCGAAATTGAAATTTTCTAAAGTTTATTAATTTTTTTTGTTAGTCTCGATATTTTTCTTGACGCAGTTTCCTTTTTTATTACTCCAACTTTAGCAATTTTCATCAATTGAGAATTCAATTTTGGTAATAATTTGACCGTTTCCTCTTTTTTCTTTGCCTCTATTAATAAATTAATTTTTCTAATAATAGATTTATATTTATTTTTTCTTATTCTATTCACAGAAGTCTGTGTATTAACTCTCCTGACTCTTCGAATTGCAGATTTGGTATTAGGCATAAAAAAAGGAAATTATATAACGCGTATACTAGTTTTGGTCAATAAATATTTTTCATTATTATGTTTGACACTTCGGACAATAAAATGATGATCTGTTTGATATTAAAACTTTTTGTATATAGCCACTACAACTATGTCTGGGACATTGAGTATTATTTTTTCCATAAACTTTAAAATTCTTCTGGAAATTTGCCGGAATTCCATCTATTTTTTTAAAATCCTTAATTGAAGACCCACCAAACTGGATTGCTTTATTTAAAACTTTTTTAGTTTGTACAATAATATTTAAAATATTCCTTTTTGATAATTGATTAACTTTTTTTGTAGGTCTTAATTTACAGTAATGAAGAATTTCATTTGAATAAATATTTCCTATTCCACTTACAAATTTTTGATCCATTAATAAATTTTTTATATTTATTTTTTTATTATAAATATAACCCTTGATATATTCGAAGTTGAACTTATAACCAAAAGGATCTGGACCCAGATTAATGATTGGTTTTTCTAATAAATAATTTTTCTTTAATAATTTAAAGTAACCAAATCTTCTGGGATCATTATAAATCATTTTGATGTCATTATTAAAACTTATTTCAATATGGTTATGTTTATTGGGTAAATCTAATGAGTGATAAAAACTAGCATTAGTATTATTTTTATTATTGTTTTCTATTAAATGAATTGTTCCTGACATTCCCAAATGAATCAATAATTTTTTTGAAAAATTAATGTGAAAAATTAAATATTTAGATATTCTAGAAATATCATTCACCACATGATTTTTAAGATTTCTATTAATCGAATAAGGCACTTTATATCTTAAATTTCTGTTATAAATCTTAATTCTTATAATCTTGCAAAATCTTAACTTTTTTTGAAGAGATCGCTTTAAAACCTCAACTTCTGGTAATTCAGGCATGAAAATATTATATAATATTTAAAAAAATATTTTAATTAATAAAATAAAATTAACCATGAGATCTAATATCGCTGAAAAAAAAATGTTAGTTCAAAAAGTATTCGATAAAGTTTTTGATAAATATGACTTAATGAATGACATTATGTCTTTAGGTTCACACAGGTTGTGGAAAAAACAAATGATCAGCTGGCTTTCCCCAAATAAAAATACCGTTTTACTAGATATGTCATCGGGAACTGGAGATATTGCAAAATTGTTTCTTAAACATATAAAAAATAAAGGAACTGTATATGCTGTTGATCCAAATTCAAAAATGATGGAAATTGCCAAAAAAAAACTTGCCAAATATAATAATATAAAATGGTATTTGGACAGTGCTGAAAAACTAAGCTTTAAAGATAACTATTTTGATTATTATTCTATTAGTTTTGGATTGAGAAATACAAACAATATAAACCATGTGTTACAAGAAGCATACCGAGTATTAAAACCAGGAGGAAGATTTATATGTTTAGAATTTTCGAAAATTAAAAATTATAATTTTAAAAAATTATATGATTTATACTCGAAAAGCATTCCAAAAATCGGAAATATTGTGGTTGGAGATGGTCAACCTTATGAATACTTGGTCAAAAGTATAAAAAATTTTTATAATCAGAAAGAATTAATCGATTTAATGAAAAAGAATAATTTTTATAAATCTGAATATAGAAATCTTAATGGGGGAATCGTTGCAATTCACTCTGGTTGGAAAATATAATCATGTTTAAAAAAACTTTTTTATTATTCAAGATTGGAAGGAAATTAGCTAAATCTGGTGTAATCAACTCAATCTCAGAAATATATAACCCACCGATATTAATTAAAATTTTTTTCTTTATTTTGGGTTTTAGCATAAAAAAAGAAGTACAAAAAAAAAATGAAAGCACGGGTCAAAAACTATGTTCCTCACTACAGGAAATGGGCACAACATTTATTAAGCTTGGTCAGTTTTTGGCTACAAGACCTGATATTATTGGAGAAAGATTAGCAAAAGATTTAGAAAAACTCCAAGATAAACTTCCTCA
>Ga0187827_10005187_pt1 | contig 15557 bp, 11 predicted proteins | sample ETNtaG_39_FD_167969 | JGI IMG/M metagenome (GOLD analysis project Ga0187827, IMG submission 167969) | Marine microbial and viral communities from oxygen minimum zone, Eastern Pacific Ocean - ETNP2014_SV_150_PacBio MetaG (Illumina Assembly) | ecosystem: Environmental > Aquatic > Marine > Hypoxic...
AGGGTGCGCCGCAGCGTGGACACTTCTTGTCCTCAGAATCAGCTTCGGTATCCGCGGGGGGTTTTTCGGGATCTACATCATCGCCAGCAAAATCCCAAGATTCTTGGTCTTGGTCTTGGTCTTGGTTTTGGTCCTCGTCCTCGTCCTCGTCATCCAGATCCAGGTCGAACTTTTCTTCCTTTGTTTCCAATTCACCTGCTTTCTTTTCCTCTTTCTCCACATCGACATCCGGTTCGTCAGAACTTGTTTCTTTTATCTCCCTGTCCCCCTTCTCCTCGTCCTTTGATTCTTCCGAATCCGGTTCAGCTTTTGCCTCCTCATCGGATGTCTCCGGCTCTGGCTCCTCCTCGTCCTTGTTCTCGATTAGTTTGATAAGGGATTTTCGAACCTCCTCATCGGGATATTCCTCGATATTCTTCCGTTCGTTTTCCAATTTCACAAGAACCCCCGCCCATTTTCTACCCTCATCCTCCGATGCTTTTTCCATCCTTTTGGATATCCGGTCCGTATGCGGTATGAAAAGCCAGGGGGCAACATCGGATCCAATTGATACAAGATCTAAGATCTCATCGAAGATCACGGGAGATTCAGTTTTCGACTTTATTATGTCCTTGCTGCAACTCCTTAGCGCGTTTGGATATTTCACACACATCTTCAACAATTTTTTTCGGGCTTGCTTGCGCTTTTCACTATCTTCATGAGTTAGTGACTCAATGTATTTTCTGGCCTTTATCTCCCGGAACGGTGTTAGGTCACCCAATACTCCAAACATGAACAATAACAAGGTCAGGATTAGAGCAGCCCCACCTCCCACAATTATCAGGGACCAACCAGGTATCCATAACTGGGTGAACATTAGATAAACTGCCATTATTCCCACCAGCACCCCAATATTTACAACCTTGCTCACTTTCCATATATTGTTTCCAGGGGATCCTTTGAAAGGCAGCAATGGAAAAAAGGCAAGGATGATACACGCCATCGCACCCGGATAGGCAACCGTGAATCGCAGAAAACCGCTGTCTATTATCGAAAGAGCCCCGAATATCACAAGCATTGAGAGGAGTACAAGGGAAGAGCCCATGACCCCTAACGCCAGAAGATATTTCTTCGCCTTCTTGCGGTGTTTCCATTTACGGTCCTCGATCTCACCGATATCACCCATTGGCGATGATAAAAAGCATGTGACAACCAAAAGGAACAGACCGACAATTCCCATTCTCCATCTCTTTTTCACCTTTGTCTTATCACCGAGCCAGAATAGAAACAGGTTTTTTACGCCCATCAATGCAGCAACAATAAGAAGTGCGAAGGGCAATGCTATTAAAAGGTCGATCCATCCTTTCCACCCGAAAAAACCTCCGTTGATGAACAATGCGAATGCAATGGTGGCTATGCCTGCCGATATTATAAAGGCTCGGATGGGTACGCTTTTCTTTATTTTCTTTTTAAAACTCTTCTCGTCCAGTTTGTCATCCACCTTCTCCCCCCCTTTTTCCAACAGATCTTCCATCTTTTCTTCTGCCATATCACCGAATAGCGCTCGTATCTTATTCAGTAATTTCATGAACCAGCTCGAAGATCCACCTGCCCCGGAAACTGCACCTTGAGCAGTGGTCCCGGCACTGGCCGCACCTGCGCTTCCCGCAACTGCTGTACCGCCTCCCAACATTACCCCAGCTCCTGCGGTTACTCCGATTCCTACCGCCATGGCAACTATTGCACCCGCAAGTGACACAACCACTTGTTTAACATACACTTCTATAGATTCCGCACTGGCATCCCCATAGCCTCCGTCAATGCTGTAGGCCCTTGCATAGATCACATATTTTTTTTCGTTCTCGACATCCGTCGTATCCCATTTTACCGTCGCACTTGTATCGCTTTTGGAAACGGTGATGTTGATATATGTGTATTTTGACTGGGAATTATCTTCGGATCCGTACTCTTCTTCGTTTTCAGTTTCAAATGGATATATGGTGACATTTACACTCTTCGTTCCCTTGGGTATTTTAATTACAATATCGATGGAACCCGAAACAGTCTCGTTCATTTCAGGCTCTGTAATTACTACCTCGGCCTTCAATACTTTTATGGTAAATGGCTCAGACAAGGTTCCGTTCGCTTCCACGATGATCCTGCAGCTCCCCAACTTGGCCCAGTACGGCATTTTCCATTTGATGATGGACTTATTACTACCATCGGTCTGCCATTCTGTTATGTCCGAACTATCCCGACTCCATACCATCTCCATGTTTTCTCCATAACCACTTTCCATTTCGTACAATACAGCAAAATCGCCGAGAAGCGGTATGGATGAGGAACCGAATCCCGTCCCGCTGATGGTGACCTCGATGGATCTGTATATTGCACCTTTAGGGGTGACTTCACTTATTTTCGGGAGGTCGGTAAGTGTAACCGTGAGATTATTTGACTTTAGTCCTGCCTGGGTAATAACATAAAACTCACCGCTTGAAACTCCATCCGGCAGACGCGATATGTTGATACCAGTATCGCTCCATTCGCCGAAAATTGGAAAATACTCAACCTCATGGTCATTTTCCACAATTGTGTAAAAAACAACCCTCCCGCCATTGTCCCCCAGATTTTCACCTACGATACGGAATTTACCCCAGAATGGTCCCTGTGAGGGTGTTATCAAGGTGATGGTGGGCATTGCATATATCGAGAAGTTTCGATAAGTCCTGTTGCCGTCGCTATGCTCCACGATGATCGTGAAATCACCTTCCGTCAAGTTATTGGGAACCGTGAAATTGATGGAGAAATTCCCCCAATCGTCATAATTTATCCAGAAAATAACTCCCGATTCATTTTCAAGTCCCAGTTTCCCCGGTGATTCTCCGAATTCGCTTCCTCTGATCTCGTGAACTGACCCTAAATAACCATTCGCAGGCGAAACGGACTGGATCCAGGGGAATGCTCTGGTTTCCGGAAAGTTAGATTCCTCACCAATGTCTTCGATAACTGGGACACTGCGATCAGTTTCTTTCAGCAGTCCAATTCCAGCCAGGATGCTGCCAAAAAGGATTACGAAAATGAACAAAAAAATCATGCTTTTTCTTATTAGATATGCGGTCTTCATCGAACTCCTCCTCTAACTCCAATAGAATGACAGTATTATTTAATTTAACTATTACAGTTTTAAAAAATCTATTTTTATTAGCCTTCTCAGATTAGAACGTTCACACCAGGTTCCATAACAATTACCGTGCAATTCCTACAAGTGGCGTGAACTAGTTCGCGGAATTTTCCCGGGTCCTGCTCAACTTGGGGAAAGGTGTTATAATGCATGGGGATGACTTTTTTAGGGTTCAGAAGTTTGACCGCTCTCATTGCATCGTAGGGGTCCATGGTATAGGTGGAGCCTATGGGCAGCAGTGCGAGGTCAATATTCCATCTATCAGCGATCAATTCCATGTCCCGAAAAAGTGATGTGTCTCCGGCATGATAGATGGTAGTTCCACCAGTTCTTACAACGAATCCACAGGGAACTCCCAAATCGCACGAATGGTAAGCGGAAGAAAGGAAGATCTCCATGTCCTTGTGAACTATTATACCACCAATATTTCCGGGAAGGATTTTAGCGGCACCCAGGTCCTTAGCTCGGTTAGCAAGCTCGAACACACCTACGAAGGCTGCTCCGGTTGTCCCGCTTATCTTGGCACCGTCCTCAAGACCGTGATCCCTGTGGTCATGACTTACCAGAATATAATCAACGTTCTTTATGTCTCTGTAACTGCCCAGAGGCGATCTTGGATTCCCTTCAATCCAAGGGTCGAATAATAAATTTTTCCCGTTCACAACTATCATGAAGGCTGCATGACCCAACCACGTAACTTCGATTTTGCTTTCAGTCATTGGATTCTCTTCCATATTAGATTCTTACTGTGTATATCTTTGTTCCGGCAAGTTCGGTCAGATACCGGTGGCTCTCTTCAAGACGCTCTGCCGCCGTGGCAAGACCTTTCTCCTTGTATCTGCGGATCCCTTCTGACAGGCTTATCTGCCTGTTCTCGGCAATTAGGTTGTCAGCATATGCCACCAGTTTTGCTTCCAGAGTTTGCGGGAAATAATTTTTTTTCTCGAGCCCATTCTCGTAAGCCTCCTCCGGTGTCAGACCGGACCCGATATGGTTCTCGATAATATGAATTACATCAGACGGAAGGTTCAACTCCCTTGCGATTCTAACTCCTTCAATAACATGTAGGATATTATGGGTTTTACTCCTCCCTATATCATGCAGCAGTGCTCCCATTCTCATTATCTCAAAGTTGACCTTCTGGGGTGTACCATTGTTAGCAGTTATTAGCTGGCCAATCTTGTTCGCCAGGCGTTCTACCATCTGGCTGTGTATGATAACGCTGTCATCCACACCGTATTTTATCAAGGTCTGTATGCATTTTTCATAGTCCATCATGTTGTTGACCATCTGCTCGATCTCCCTTCAAGTAAAAAAAAACCTTGGAATCCAGTTAATTCTTCTCAATTACGTTCTTATTCCTGTCGTCGGGCACAATCTTCAGCTTGCCGCCAAAGTCCATATCCATCCAATCTCCATTTGAAATACGATCCAGGAACAGAGCCAAAGCAGCCACCTCGCTGTGTGGTTGGTTTCCCACCGAGATGTTTAGGTCAGCTCTTTCATAGATATATCTCGGTACCTTCTTCGCACCCACAATAACCAGGATATCTTCTTCTTCATGTTCCGTCCGTATCCTCGTTATCCCATCAGGCAAACTGGTGCCATACATTGTTAGGTGGACAACTATTCCCCTATGCTGATGCAATATCTTCTTGATCCCGGAGCTTACATCTACCTGAAAATCCCCACCGAATATCCTAACCACTCGGTCAAGGGTTTCTTTCATCTTCGTATCGTTCCCGGGAATATATATCTTTTCCGCACCAAAAGCTCTGGCAACTAGACCCACATGGGTTGTGATCCGTTTGTCCCGGGATGGACGATGTCCCATTCGAAGTACTTCGATCATATCCGCCCCTAGCCTTGCCCTTATATTGTCAAATGTGCATACTTCGACAAAATGTCGAGGCCTTTCGAGTAACGTCTCGAAAGGACTAGATGCATCTTTGATGCATCGAAGGTTTGCACAATTGGCAATCTTCGCAGAATCGCAGCCCGGAGGGACCTATTCTGCTGAATATGTTTATGGATTATACGTATAAATAAGAGGAAATTAAATTGTGAGAAATCTGAAAATTTTTTAATGCTCAACTAGCGGAATGCTCTAGTTGATCCTCTCGATCCGGTGCCCCCGGTGTTCGAGACGTGTTGAGCGCCTGATGAGGCTCTTCAGTTCCGTGGAAGATATCTTTAAAGCTTCCAGGACATCACCTGAATACATACCCGCTTCAGTTACGATATCAAATATTTCATCTTCGATCTTTTTAAAATCTTCTTCGGCCATGATCGCAGTTCGGAGGGCAAGGGACAATTCCTTCATGGAGCAAGCAACGTTAATGTGAATGCTATCGTAATATGCACGATAGGCTTTCTCCTGATTGTGGTTATCTGTGGGTTGCCAGAGAGTTTCCACGAGTTTCTGTTTCTCGAAGAATCGAAGGGCATCACCCCCCTCTTTACCGTATTTCGAGATAATTATCTCCTCGGTACACCAGTCGTTAATGAGTTCATTAAATATCCTACGTTTTATAGGTGTATCCACAGCTAACAACAATGGAACAATTTCTGTAGGCTCATTAATGACTTTAACTCTTGTCATACCGGATGGGGTAAAGCAATTAAACGTTATAAACCTTTTTTAAATAAAGTATCTGTGAGAGAAAGAAAATTCTTCTTAAATGGAAGAGTTTTGTAAATCGTCTATTATCTTAAATTCATACAAAAATAAATAAAGCTCAGAGAGTTTTGATGCGTAGAATATCATATATACCTGGAACGTTCCACCTCCATATTCTTGACAATATTACGAGGAAACCATTATGACTAGTTCGAGGCATACGATCCCCGTTACCAAAAGGGCAGACGAGATAAAATATGCGATCCGGGATATAGAGGTTCATGCCACAAAACTGGAGAGGAAGGGTATCGATATATTGAAGCTGAATATTGGCGACCCGGTGAAGTATGATTTCGATACGCCCGATTTCGTAAAGGAAGCATGCATCAATGCAATTCGGGACGGTAACAATTTTTACGGTCCTTCATCCGGTATCCCTGAACTTTTGGAAAATATCGTTGGAAAGGAAAGAAGGGAAGGTAACCGCATCTTACAAGAGAACGTATTAGTCACCACTGGAGTTACTGAAAGTCTCCAGATACTAATTGGGGCAACCTTCCAGAAAGGGGAGCGTTTCCTTATCCCCGGACCCAGCTACCCCCCCTATATAACCTACACTCGTTTTTTCAACGGAGACCCCGTCCCCTATCACACCATAGAAGAGGAGGACTGGCAGCCTGATATCGATGACATCCGGAAGAAGATAACTGACGATACCAGGGCTCTGGCAGTGATAAATCCCAATAATCCCACCGGTGCCTTATACGGGGAAAAGACCCTGAAGGAGATTATCGATGTCGTGGGGGAGCACAAGGGAATGTATCTGGTCTCGGATCAGATATACGATAAAATGAGTTTTGAAGCAAGTGCAATTAACATGGGTTCGTTGACCAAGGACGTACCGATGGTTGTCCTGAATGGAATTTCAAAGGTCTTCCTGGCCCCTGGTTGGCGCTGCGGATACATGGCATTGAATGATACTGAAGGAGCCATGGCTGATATATGGGATGGTGTACAAAAGCAGGCCCGTGCCAGGCTCTGCTCCAACGTTCCCTCCCAGTATGGGCTCATGAAGGCATTCGAAGACACTTATGACGATTACCTGACTGATCTGAACGCCAAATTGAAGAAGAGAAGAGATTTCACTTACAAGAGAATTAACGAGATAGAGGGACTTTCCGCGAGTCTTCCTGGCGGTGCATTCTATATATTTCCAAAAATAGAGGACCCCAGATACCAGGATGACGAGGATTTTGTATTGAAAATACTTAAGAATTGTCACGTTCTGACTGTTCACGGATCAGGTTTTTGCCCGGTGTACGGGAAAGGACATTTCCGGATAGTCTTCCTACCCAAAGAGAAGATACTGGGGGAAGCTTTGGACCGTATCGACAGGTTTCTAAAACTCTAGGGTCGGTATACGATAAACGATTTCGACACGAAAAACTTATAAAGTCTTTCATCTTCAATCTCACGCATGAGGATGCTTCCCCCTTCCCCGAAAAATATCTATGAGACCACCGAGATGTACTGGCCCGATATAGTTGACGTTATAAGTGAGATCAACAAGGACGGTAACGTATTTTATTCAAAGAATTTCGGACTGATCCATTTTGAGGAAAGAGCCATACGTCTGGAGGAGGAGACACCTCAGAGCATATTGAATTATTCGACATCTATTGCGAAATTCTACAATGAACGGTATAAATTGGTCATGCGCTACGGGGACTCCACCACTCCTTTGTCCGGTGATCTGTATCTGTTTTTCAAAAACCAGAATGGAAACAATAAAAGGGTGGGTTATCTGAAATGCGATCGAGGGATCGTAACTATGAGAGAGATGGAGCCCGTAGATGTTTCTGGCGAAATTATCTTTAAAAGCCTCTGGTTGGCACTTCCCGGCCCTCTATCGTTCCTAGTGCACAAGGTCAACGAGATGGAAGTGGATATGTTGAGGATAAAGCACAAGGGAAGACGCTGATTTTTTTATTTTTACTAATAGAATCATTCTTGGTTCCTGAGGGAAACCGCCGGTGGTATTTTGGAAGATAGATAAGCTGGAATGAATGAGAATATTATTGAAATCAGATAAATGGATGCAGGTATTATAATCGCGGACATCAGCGGGAACACAAAGCCCGATCCACCCCAAGCAGAAAAAGACATATATGCGGCGCTAATCCCTCCGATCACCCCTATGATTATCCCGGAAAGACTAATGATACTTGCCTCAAGCACCAGTGACAGCGCAACTTTTCCTCTGGAGAGCCCCATTGATCTAAGAACTCCTATTTCGTATTTTCTATTGTTCGCCGACCGGTAGACCATCACTGCAATACCAGTGGTGCCGATGAAAACTCCCAGTACCAGGAAAACCTGAAATATTCGAAGATATGACGCCTCGAATTCCAGATTATATCTGGCGAGGTCCTCCGTTGCTGCAGCATCCATGCCATAGAAGCTCATCTCATCCTCGATAATAGCCGCTTCCGCCCTAACGTCTCCATCTGTTTTCAGCAAAAAATAGGTATATTTTGCCGTGAGAGGAAATACCTCTTCGATGTTGTCCTGGCTCATAATGAACATTCCTGCAAATATGGAACTGTCGATCATTCCCACCACCTTGATCTCGTATTCATCACCCATGTCACCCGTGATGGTGAAGCTATCGCCCAGGCCGCTGTTGTACACCCAGAGAAGGGTGTTCTCGTCCATCACCACAGGTATGTATGATTTGGAATTGTCTACCAGAGAGCGCCAGGCCGCTCTATCGCCAAATTTTTTAGTTACATGATTCGAAAATTTTATCTTATTGATTTCTACAAAGTCATCGGGGACACCAAGAATTTGGGGTGGGAACCGGGCATTCATGTTTGAACAGGTTCCTCCCGGCTCACCCACCGACCTGATCTGTGTTACGGATGTATCATCGAGAAACGAATGATTTTCCAAGGCAAGGTCACCGGTGATTGGAATGGTGGAGAGAGCCCGTATATCGTACCCCCCCGTCTGGCTTTCGATCTCCTTTTCGAAGTTACCCTCCTGGTAAGATCCGATGACCGAAAGGGCAGTAATGATATAGACTACGAAAGCCAAAGATATTACCGAGAGAAAAACCCTGCTCTTTTGTCTAACCAAACCTGATACGGCAATATTTCCCATGGCTCCTTTTCCGATAATAATCCTTAAAAACCATTGGAATCGGCTTCGATACAAAAGAAAACAGGCTGCAATAAAAATGATTCCGGTGATCATGAAAATTGCAACAGAAGTTCCGCCCTCTTTTCCCAAGGCAAAGAAACTGAATGCTAAGACATATAGAATCAGGGCTCCCGCGGTCATTTCCAGGATATATCTACGGGCGGATTTCCTTCCTTGAACATATAAACCGGATCCAAGTAAAATCAAAACGGGGCCAATTAGGGCAAGTTCGAGATTAAAACTAAAAAGTAAGAAACCTGTCGATAAAACCCCCATGATCAGAATTATAATTCCATGCCGAGCGGAAGTGGTATGATCCTTCTTTTTCTCCGTACGGCCCTGGCTTATGGCATCTACCACTTTCATACCGGAGACCTGGATAACTGGGATGATAACAGATATGATACAGATGAACAATCCAATGGCAAAAGCGGTAAATAAAGTAACGTTCGAGTAATACAGGCTTATATCGTTAGATTCAACCGAGCGTGCCCATACTGTGTTGAGAGCATGGACGATCCCCTTTCCCACCCCTACACCTGCTGCCGTACCGATACCTGCACTTGCAATCGAATAGAATGTTCCTTCGGTGAAGAATGCCGCCGCGACGTCTCTTCTTTTCACCCCCTGGGATCTCAAAATACCTATCTCTCTTTTCCGATCATATGCCATGTTCCTGAAAATATTGATTATCAGCAAGGCCCCTGATATAACAACCAGAGCTCCGAAGGCAAGGAACATCCCGGTCAAAACCCATAGACTTTCACCGGTGGCTAGATGATCCGCCTTTACTTCAATTATCGAAATGCCATAATTGTTAATTCCCAGGGTTTTATTAAACTCTTCGAAAACGTTTTCGGGATTCCCATTTGTTTCGATCCGCAGGTGAGTGAGATTCCCCTGGAAATTGCCGAAAAGTCTTTTGGCAAGGTCAAGGTCAATATAACCTTTCGGAATACCCCTGTACTGCTCCCAGTAATCGAGGTCGGTTTTTTGTAATATGGAAAGGTCTATCTCGAAGGGCGGGTCCCAGTCGCCGCAGGTGTCGATATCCTTGATACCGGGAAGATCCGGCATGAGCCATGCGCTGGCTGCTTTTCCACTCAGATCAATAACAGCTTCGATGGAAAGTTTTTTACTATTCGGGTGTTCCCGGTAGTTACTGTCCAAAATGGTGTAATTCACCGTAAGAATATCATCGACCCCTACACCAAGTGCCAGGGCTGTCCAGTTGCTAATAATAATACCGTCGCCTTTGAATTTATTCTGTTCAAGCGGTGTTCCGTTGGTAAAAAATTCCCCGAACTCTCGGTCACTGGCCAGATCGACTCCTGTAATAGTGGAGTAACTTAGTGAATTACCCTTAAAGTTGATGGAATCAACAAAATACGTGAGTAGTGAAGAGGTCACCCAACCTTTTTCCAGGGGTGCCAGTTCATCGGAATCGAAAAGAACATCTTCATGGGTTATGATCACACTTAGGTCCTCGGTAATAACCCTATAACCGGTTTCTGGGTAACCGATCTCCTCGTCAAGTATTTCCTTGAGTCTGTTTTTAACGTCGGTTCCCTTATCCACACCGCTGAATTCATCACCGGAATTTGATATTATCACGGTATTGATCTTTCCTTCAGCCCCGATTATATTCTGCAACACATCCATTCTCAAAAATAGATTATTTATATTTGTGTTACGGGAGCGAAGATTGATACTTGCGAGCCCCCTGTTTTCGGATATCTCCTTTATGGTAAGTTCGATCTCATGGATTATATCCGAAGAGGTGAGAAAGAAAGCATCCGATGGATTTATGTCTCCAAGCTTTAGAGTAATCACGTCCCCTTGGCCCACATGGAGATTGTCGGCAAGAATGGTGTTGATGACGCAATCATTCTCCAGGAGGTTCGGGATCTTTTCCCCGTCATAGAAATCATACACGGAGCTGTCGACATTGTAGATATCGATACCGTACACGTTCACTTGGTTCTCAAGCGCCCCGGATTCATCGTGGCGGGTCGTACCCGTTAAGGCGATCATGGGGGCCGCTTTATCGGTCAATTTATTGATTGTTTGATCATTATTTATCACGGTAAAAAGTGAATTTGAAAAGAATCGGGGTGAACTAACAACAAGATCGATCTCACCGAGGGCTTTCACGGACTGGTCTGCAACCATACGGTCCAGGCTGTCCCCGGTGATCAGGGCTCCGGTGATAACCGAGGTCCCGATGATACCACCTATGATCAGGCTGATCACTTGTGGTAGTCTTCTCGTGGTATTTCTGATACCTATTTTGAAAAATGGTGTAAGTGAGAGGCGGATGAATAATAAAATCATAATGACTATGAGGGTGAAAGAGATGGATATCCAAAAAAAGACAGTTGTTGGATTCGTCATTTCTTTTTTCGCCTCAATTATTTAGCGTTATTATTAAGCACCAATGAATACCGTGGCAATGAACCAGATGCCTGTAAATATCAACGTGAAAGCGCATACGTTCCGGACCCATTCCCGACCTTTTTTTTCCTTTAACAGAGATGAGAATCTACCCGAAACAGCACCGAGTACTATGATGGAAACAGAGCTTCCCACCCAGAACATAATGACGGATAATATCAATACGAATATCGATTCTTCAATGTTCGAGATCAGCATGAAGATGAACGGTGGGCAAATGAATGATCCGATAAGAATCCCCATTGTTAAGGTTACAGCTCCCTTGGCGTATTTCGCTGGACATATCTTTAATCCGGGCAGTTTCAACAGTGTCCACAAACCGTACACGATTACGACAGCACCCAGAATACCGGGGAGGTATTTGAATCCCTTGATCTCTGAAATACTCTCCACGTCATTTAACAGCTCCGAAAAAACAAAATAGAATAGAATACCCATGGTCATGTAGACGAGCAGTCGGCCAATGGAGAACATCATCACTGTGATCAGTCCTTTTTTACCTGTATCATCCTTCGATATTATATATGGAACCAGAAATGGCATGCAGATCCCGAGACAGGATGCGGTGGCTCCCAGCCCTATTGTAAGTGAGCTTATCACAGCCGAAATGTTCATCGGTATAAAGATGAGCTATATTTATTTAAATCTTGATAACGTTTTATTGTATTCAGTATATTCAGCGGAATCGCCCACTTCAGGCGTGATTCCGTTCCCATGACAATATGTAATGAAATCGAATCGATACGTTGACAGGGAGAATAATATGAGTCGTTTACGCACCGAATGGATCCCGATTTTTATCGTTTTATTACTCCTATTCATACCCATCAATACCGGGGCCGGAGAAAACGAAGTAGCGTGGTGGAGGTTCCGGGGAAACTCCAACAATGACGGTTTTATACGTAATGAACTGGAATTGAACTCCAGTATCAACTGGAAATTCCAATCAAATGCATCTATAAAAACATCTCCGGCCGTGGTGGATGGCAAAGTATATTTTGGAAACGATGACGGAATCTTGTTCTGCCTGGACGCATTCAACGGGACCGAAATTTGGAATATATCATTGAACGGGAGCATTGAGTCCTCCCCTGCGATCCATGATGAAATGATATTTGTCGGGTGTAACGATAATTCCATTTATGCACTGAATGCTACTACGGGCGCCCGGATATGGGATGTCGCCACAAACAGCCAGATAAAATCCTCTCCCAATGTGTACGGCGGCAGGGTCTACATTGGCTCATATGACAATAATATTTATTCGTTCTCTATTACTGGCCAGGAACTGTGGAACTTCTCCACTTACGGATATGTCCACACCTCGGTTTCCATCAACGACGGATTGTTATTCATAGGCTCTTGCGACGGGAAAATCTATGCACTTGATACTATAACGGGAGCCCATATCTGGAACTACAGCACGAGCTATATTCCTTCCTCTCCCGCAGTGGCGAACGGCAAGGTCTATTACGGATCCATGGATATGAATATTTATTCACACTATACCGGCAACGGCACGTTATACTGGAATTACAGCACCGGGAACGATATCTTTTCGTCGCCGGCTGTGGACGATGAGGCTGTTTACGTGGGCTCCGGTGATTCTCTGTATTGTATCGATGCCGGATCAGGTGAATTGAGATACCGCTTTACCACCGCGGGAGACGTGAAAAGTTCACCTGCAATTACTTATAGATATGTTCTTTTCGGATCACACGATAATAACCTCTATTGCTTGGATAAATCCACTGGCGAGGAACTTTGGAGATTTAGTACCGGTGCCGCGATAGAATCTTCTCCCGGTATTTATAAATCCAATGTATATTTCGGTTCTAATGATGGTATTCTATACTGTCTTGGGCTCACAAAAGATATCTCTCCCCCTTCTGTTGATCTGGAAAATCACCCTGTGAACGTGACCATTGGAACCCCCTACATTCTCACCGGGAATGCCCGGGACAACCGGCATATTAATGGTGTTTGGCTCAGCTACAATAACACTACTTGGGAATCGGTTGTAAGCATGGATGGATTTTCAACCTGGAATTTCTCGCTGGATACCTCAAGATTCAGAAGTGGTGAGAATTTTATTTACATCCGTGTATCTGATGGTTATTTTAATGTGACTCTGAATCATTCAGTAATTGGTAAGAGATTGGAAAATACAGAGATCTATAATCGAGAATGGGGGATTTCAACGCTAAATGCAATCATGTCTGCAATTATTCTAACAGTCCTTTTATTTCTTTATCTGAAGAGAAGACGGCATTGACGTGTCAGCGAGAACCTGTAGTTCGATCCACCTTTCCTCCTAAAATAACCCGTATAAAATATATTGTCGGAGCAGTGGATTCGCAATTAATAATGGTTGGGGTATCGCATCAAAGCGCAAATGCCGCTAAATTTATAGACGATACAAACCATGTGGCTCTATGATGGAAACAAGATCCGTACAAGCTGTAATTAAAGCCATCATTATTACCGGTTTGGTATTCCTTCTCTACGTGTCCGAGGCGTCTCTCGTCGCAGGTGAATCAACAAGGGGGAATGACGATTGTAACCAGTTCCGGGGCGATAACTCGAACAGCGGGACAGCTTCATCCGGGGGGAAAACGACAGATGAACTGCTCTGGAAGTTCAAGACGGAAGGAGGGATCGAATCCTCCCCTGCCGTAGTTGGCGAAAAGATATATTTTGGCTCCAAGGACGGATCGATTTATTGTCTCGATGCGCAAACCGGGATTGAGAAATGGGCATTCCCCACTGGTGGAGATATCTCCTCCTCCCCTCTTGTCGCTAATGGAAAATTATATGTCGGTAGCGGAGATAAAAAACTGTACTGTATTAACGGTGAATACGGCATAGAGCAATGGAATTTTTCGGCCGATAGAGGGATAATGAGCTCACCCAAGCTATACAAAGATAAATTATACTTCGGTGCGGATGACGGAAACATCTACAGTATCCATGAAAATAATGGTACAGAGGCCTGGAACTTTTCTATATCCCAGGGCGGTAGTGTATGGTCCACACCTGCAATTAAGGATAATTTGCTATATATCGGCGATTCATCCGGGAGATTGGTCTGCCTTGATGCGAAATCCGGTGAATTTATCTATGATATTCCCACTGATGGTGATATCTACTCGAGTGTTATGATATCCGGTGACGATATTCTGTTTTCGTCCGGTATCGATCGATCGCTCTATAGGTACAACGGAAAAACAGGACAACTTTTATGGGAATTCAAAACCGGGACGGATATTTATACTTCAGCAAGTGCCGGTGAGGATCGAATATTCTTTTCAGATTATGAATTTATATATTGCATACCTTCCGTAGACCCCAATGACAATAAAATAATTAGTCCCGGCGAGGTCATATGGAAATACGAGGCGGAGAACTTCGAGGGAGGTTCGTCACCCCTGGTCCTTTCGGATAGTATCATCATTGGTATGGGTGAAACATTATATTCAATAAATTCTGTGAACGGTACATCTGAGTGGAGTTTCAAGACAGCTGGTACCATAGTGGCATCCCCGGTTTTTTCCGGTGCCAATCTTTATATTGGCAGCACTGACGGTTACATGTATTGTTTGAAGGGGGTGGAGATCGGTGAAATTGACGATTCCGATGCGGATGGAACTGATAATGACGATGAATTAAACCTCTATCCTTACCTCTCAATCCCAATTATTATTTTTACGATATTGGATATTTCATTTTTAGTGGTTTTAATATCGCGTAAAAGGAGAGTCAAGAAAAATGATTCGTAGATTGTTCGTTGTATCGGTCATTTTGGTGCAGATCATTCTATCCATTTCAATGAAGATCCCCTTTGCAGTGAAGGGGGATGAATTTCCAGAGATACAACCTGACTGGTTCAAAGTGGAGTGGGAAGCACAAAGGACGGAATCTCAAGCAACCCTATGGATGTGTGACTGGTCCCCCGACGGTTCAATGGTCGCCGGTGTATATTTCGATCGACACGTGAACATATACAATGCCTCCACGGGTCTCCTGAAACATGCTTTTGACATACCGGAAACCCGAACTCGGTGCGATGGCCTGGTTCCTGCCGGGATCGCCTATCCCATGCGTTATCTTGCCTTCTCTCCA
>Ga0187827_10005190_pt1 | contig 15554 bp, 11 predicted proteins | sample ETNtaG_39_FD_167969 | JGI IMG/M metagenome (GOLD analysis project Ga0187827, IMG submission 167969) | Marine microbial and viral communities from oxygen minimum zone, Eastern Pacific Ocean - ETNP2014_SV_150_PacBio MetaG (Illumina Assembly) | ecosystem: Environmental > Aquatic > Marine > Hypoxic...
AACACAACAATAGTCGTAGGGAATAAAGGTATTTACTTAAAAAAATCAAATGGTGACATTAATGTAAATATTAAAGAGAGTGAGAGTAGAGCAAAAAAGTTGGATTTAACAAATCCAATTAATTTGGAAATTATACTTGCTAGATTAAAATCAATTGCGGATGAAGCAGATAATATCCTACTAAAGACTGCATTTTCAAGTGCTGTCAGAGATGGGAAGGATTATTCGTTAGTAATATCAGATCAACATGGACGGTGCGTTGGTATGCCGACCGAATGTATGCCATTGTTCATAACATGTATGCCAAGAACAATAAGTATAATAGCTAAGTATTTTGAAGGAAAGTTGAGTGATGGAGATATCATAATGTCAAATGATCCCTGGATTTGCTCGGGGCATAAATCTGATGTTGCATTAGTATCACCGATTTTTAATGGTAAAAAAATTACTGGTTTTGTTGGAACGATACTGCACGTTGCTGATATAGGAGGAGCAATAGGGGATTTTAGAGCTTGGGATTTTTATGAGGAAGGACTTATGATCCCTCCAATTCAATTATACAAATCATTTAAATTGAACGAAGAATTAATTCATATGATTGAATCCAATGTGAGATTACCCAAGTTAGTCTTAGGAGATTTGTTTGCTATGGTGAGTACGATAAATAGTATTAAGTCTAGTATAAATAATCTAAATAAAAGCATTTCAAACTTAAATTTTGAATCTATAGCAAACGAGTACTCCCCTCGCATGAAGAAGGCTTTTAAGAAAGAAATAGAAAAATTCCCGAAAGGAAGTTTTAGTTCCGAAATTAAAGTTGATGGAATTTTAACTGAGAAGGAAGAGGAAAAAAGGAAAGATATAGCTCTGAAAGCTAAAATTGAAATTAAAAAAGATAAAATAGTTGTTGATTACTCAGGGACAGATAAGCAGAGAGAACGGCAGCCTATAAATGTGCCATACTCATATACGATGGCAGATACTTTTTATGCGATACAGTACATACTTTTTGGAAAAATTCCAAATATTGGGACACAATATTGCCCAATAGAAATAATTTTAGATGAAAACAGTATACTAAATGCGAGCAAACCCTTCCCAGTATATGCTAGAACTAGGACTGGGATACATATAAGTTCTCTTATAAACAATGCACTATCTAAAGAATTTAAAGATAATGTCGTAGCTGGGTGTGGCCATAATGTCATATTTCGGGCAGTTGGAGTTGATCACAAAAATAATTATTTTGCTATGACTTTTATGCCAAAAGGTGGAATGGGGGCAACAGGTACAAATGATGGTTTAGATTGTACAGTTTATCCTACAAATTGTACGATGATTCAAACAGAAATTGCTGAATCGAGGGCTCCTATTATGGTAGAAAGAAATATTGCCCCTAACACTGCGGGTAGAGGCAAATATAGAGGAGGTGCGGGACAATATGTGAAAATTACATCACTATCCAGTTTGCCTTTACAATTTAGTTTTAGACCAAATTTTGTAAAAAATACAGCGAAGGGTTTAAATGGTGGTGACAATGGAGGAAGCGCTAAAATTTTAATTAATGGGAAAGAACAAAAAACAGATCCGGTTGTTATAAAAAAAAATGAGTATGTTGAAGTCATTACTGCTGGTGGTGGTGGATTAGGTAATTACAAAAATAGAGATTCCATGAAGAAAAAAGAGGATAAGACAAATAAAATATATTTATGATTTAATTTTGTTATTAAGGCATTATGAAAAATAAAAAAAAGATTCATGTTAAAGACCCGATAGATCTTGAAATAAAATGGCAAAGGCTTGTGGCAATTATGGATGAGATAGATAATGCTACTATAAAAACGGCCTTTTCAACAATTGTTAGCGATAGTCATGATTTTGCTTGTATTTTACTTGATTCATCAGGGAATTCTATTTGTCAATCAAGTTTTAGTCCTCCAGACTTTTGTGTGATAATTCCATCTACAGCAAGAAAAATAATTAATGCATTAGGTAGAAATAATATTAATGATGGTGACGTTTTGGTTACTAATGATCCATGGATTGCTGCAGGGCATTTGCCAGATTATGCGATCTTAACGCCAATATTCTACAAAAAAAGATTAATTGGATTTATAGGGACTATCGCTCATCTAGCAGATATCGGTGGCCATAACGGTGATATTATAGCTAATGATGTTTTTACAGAAGGTTTATGTGTCCCTCCAAGTAAACTTGTCAAAAAAAATGTAGAGAACAATTTTTTGTTTAATATTATTTCGAGTAATACGCGTGTCCCGGATTTAGTAATTGGAGATTTACGGGCAATAATAGGGACTCATAAACTAGGGAAAAGTAGAATTGAGGAGTTCTTTAATGATTACAATATAAATAATTTCGCAAATCTTTCTAGTATAATTAGAGGAAGTTCAGAGGATTTATTAAGAAGCAAAATTTATAAATTAAAAAATGGAATTTATAAGTATAATTTAAATATTGATGGATACTTCGAAACAGTTAATTTAAATGTTAAAATAGAAATAAGTGATTTTGATATATTTGTAGATTATACAGGTTCCTCATCACAGACTAACAGAGCATCTATTAACTGCGTTTATAATGTAACACATTCTTCAACAATGTACCCTTTCAAGTGTGCATTAGTTCCAAATATTCCAAATAATACAGGTCTTTTTAAACCTATTAGTGTGTTTGCACCTAAAGGATCAATACTAAATACAACATTTCCGCATCCTGTTCAAGCGAGAGCAAAAACAACTAATAATGTCAATCAAGTCATTTTTGGTGCACTAAGCGATGTATTTGGTGAATATGCACAGGCTGGAAGTGGTTCTATCTGGCCTTTTAGTGTATTTGGTACCGATGAAAATGATAATACATTTTCTTGTCATATCTTACCTCATGGTGGAAGAGGTGCAATGAAAAATATGGACGGTTTAATACCAATTGCCTTTCCTCACAACAGTGTTGTAACCCCAATTGAAGTTATGGAACTAAAATCACCAGTTATTTTTGAAATGAAAAAACTTATTCCTAATTCTGGAGGTCCGGGTAAATATCGGGGAGGCTTAAGTCAGCAAATAAATATTACAAATATTTCAGGCAAGACTATTAAGGCGAGAATTAGACCTGATAAAATTATTTGTGAACCTAAAGGGCTAAATAATGGACTCTCCGGGATAAAAGGGAAAGTAATTTATAACGGGCTTGAAATAATAGAATTCCCAATATTTGATTTTAAACCTAATGACAAAATAGAACTAATTCTTCCTGGTGGTGCAGGTAATGGTGATCCTCAGTACAGAAGCAAAGAAAATATAAAAAAAGATTTGGAATTAGGCTATATTACCGACGAGCATTACAAAATATATTATAACTAGGTTGATCATGTGTAATATATACGGTTTTACATAACAAGAGATTTAATATTATTCTTTAAACAAAATATTTAAATCTAAATAAATTAATAAGAGGAACTATGAAAAAAATATTACTCATCATGTTATCATTATTCGTTTATGTTAGCTTAAGTGCAAGGGATAATGAAGTACTTACGGTAGGAATGAATGAATTGCCATCTTCCTTAGATCCACCTACAGATTGGGCGATTGCAGCAACATGGACCCACATGAATATGTTTGATTGTTTGGTGTGGCGAAATAGAAAAACAGCTGAATTTGAACCATGGCTTGCCACTGAGCTAAATAATTTATCACCTACGAAATGGAATATAAAACTTCGTAAAAATGTTAAGTTTCATAATGGTGAGAATTTTAATGCTGATGCGGTTAAGTGGACTTATGAAAGAATTTATACCTCATCAAGGGATAAATTCATTACATTCAAACAATGGACATTTATTAAGGAAATAGAAAAAATAAATGATCACGAAATAAATATGGTAACAAAAAACCCTGAGCCTGCTTTTCTCAGTAAAATGGCTGGTACAGGTTGTGGTATTCAAGCACCAATTGCAGGTAAGAAAAATCAAGATGCAGGCAAATTTCACCCTATTGGGACAGGTCCATACAAGTTAGATGAGTTTAAAAAAGATGATTCTCTAACTATGTCTGTAAATAGTGACTATTGGCAAAGAACTCCAGATATAGAAAAAATAATTTGGAGATCTATACCTGAAAGTTCCACTAGAATTGCAAATCTTTTAACTGGTGATGTTGATGTTACATTAAGTGTACCTCCACAAGACTGGGAGAGAATTAACAACAATGAAAATACGAGTATATCAGAATACTTGACCACTCGTGTAATGCTGTTAGTTTTAAGAACAGGTCCAAGTAAGAAAAATCCAGATTGGACTGGCGTAACATCAAACAAGAAGATACGACAAGCTATAAAGCTTGCCATTGATAGGAAGTTATTAATGGAAGTAATTCAGGATATGGGTGTTCCAACATTGTCTAGGATTACACCTCCTACTCTTGGTTGGGATGCTAAATTATATAATGTGCTTGGTGAATATAATCCTGAAAAAGCTAAAAAACTTGTCAAAGAATCTGGTTATGATGGCACTCCTTTAGTCATGCATTCAAGTACATCTTGGCTTATGCAGAAAGAAGTCGCTGAAATTATTGCTTCAATGCTAAATTCAGTAGGCTTAAAAATTGATTTAAGGGTAATGGATGTAACAACTTTCAGAGAGCAAGTGTATTATCCATATAAAAATCAAGATATTTATATGGATGCTTTAGGCAACTCTTTTTTCGATCCTTGGATTGCTGTACTAAGCTTTAGATCTGATCGAAGAGAACGAACTGGTTGGAATGACTCATATGCAGACCAAGCAGACAAACTTATAAGAAGTGCAGCAGTAAATATGAATCCTGCAAATAGAGCTGCTGAATACATAAAGCTTCAACACTTAGTCAATGACAATGGACCGATGGTACCGCTCTACCAGATGAAAGATGCAATTGGTGTAAATAAAAAGTTAAAATGGGATATGCCTCTTGACGGATTTTTATGGTTCGGCGATGCTACAATTTATTAAATTATAAATATTCAGTAGGGGTATTAATTATTAATACCCCTATAAGTTTTGAATATAAAGCAAATTTACTGCAACTAAAACCGTTATGTTTTAGTTTAACAAATTGTTTTAATTTTTATAAATTATTTGTAAAAATTTGCATGTACTATCCACATTAAACACAAAATTTATAGCTACAACTAAAACAAATCAAAAAAACAACATCCTATTGTTAAGTAATATTAAGATTTCCAATCTACTCTAGATATAACAATGGTTTTTCCATTCCGCTAAAAAATGCTTAGTTATATTATAAAAAGACTACTTCAATTAATCCCTCCTCTTTTTGGTTTAACAATCATACTTTTTGTTTTATTAAGAATTAGTGGAGACCCAATTTATCATTTAGTGGATCCGGAAGCATCTGCTGAAGAAATTGAAGAAGTAAGAATTGCATATGGTTTTGATAAACCTTTGATTGAACAGTATTTAAATCAATTAAAAATGATATTTAATGGTGATTTTGGGAATTCATTTAGATTCAAGACACCAGCAATGCCCTTAGTACTTGAAAGGTTGCCTGCAACTATAGAATTAGCTTTTTTTGCAATCATTATTTCAATATTAATAGCAATTCCTGCGGGTGTATTGTCTGCAATTTATCAAAACAGTTTATTAGATTATATAGTGACAATTGTGTCAACTATTGGTAGAGCTATGCCAAATTTTTGGATTGGTATTATGCTTATATTACTGTTCAGCGTGTTTTATAAATTTTTACCAGTATCTGGAAGGTTAGAGGCATCTTCTTTTATTCTACCAGCGGTTACTTTAGGGACAAGTATTGCTACTACACTTGCTAGAATTTTAAGATCATCAATGCTTGAAGTCATAAGAAAAGAATATGTAATAACAGCATATTCCAAGGGTTTGTCAAAGTTTAATGTTATCAAAAACCATATACTTAGAAATTCTTTAATTGCCATAACGACGGTTTTCGGATTACAATTCGCCTGGATTTTAGGTGGGTCAGTAATAGTAGAAGAAGTATTTGCTTGGCCTGGTATGGGACGCTTAATTTTAAAAAGTGTATTGGTGAGAGATTATGCAGTTGTACAAGCGGGTGTTTTTATTTTTGCACTAATTGTAATGTTTACAAATCTTTTAGTCGATATTATATATGCTTATTTAGATCCTAGAATAAGATATAAATAATGAAAATATTTCGATATATAAAATCAAGTCCAGTGGGTTTAACTGGTCTAATTATTATTATATTCTTCTTTTTCATTGCAATATTTTCAGACTATATAACACCGCATGGACCTAATGAATATAATTTAAGAATGAGGTATTTACCTCCCTTTTGGGCAGGAGGTAAAATAGAATATTTTCTGGGAACAGATCAGCTTGGAAGGGATATGCTGAGCCGCTTAATCTATGGATCGAGGATATCTTTGATAGTAGGAATTGGTGGAGTCATAGTATCAATGATATTAGGTGTATTTTTAGGATTAATATGCGGATTTTACAGAGGTATCACGGATGCAATAATTTCAAGAATTATTGATACTTTGATGTCTATACCATTTATTTTATTAGCCATATCTATAGTTGGTTTAGTGGGCATTACGGGTGATGATAGTTTGCTTGTAATTATTATTGTATTGGGACTAACTGGTTGGATTACCTTTGCAAGAGTTGTTCGAGGTGAGGTACTTTCAATTAGAGAAAAAGAGTATATTGAATCGGCGTATGCCATTGGGCAAAAAAATTCTTTTATAATGTTTGTACATATATTACCTAATGTTATGCCTTCCATAATTGTATTATCCACATTACAAATAGCAACTGTAATTATAGCGGAATCTTCATTGAGTTTTTTAGGGCTTGGTGTAAAACCACCTATTGTTACATGGGGCAGTATGCTTGCTGATGGAAGGGATCATCTTGCTACATCCTGGTGGTTAGCGACTTTCCCTGGAATAGCAATTACTGTAACAACTTTGGGTTTAATAATGTTTGGAGACTGGTTAAGAGATTATTTAGACCCTAAAACAAAAAACACATAATAAGGAGTAAAAATGTTAGAAACTAATCAAGTCGATATCAAAAAAATTGATGAACATTCAAATTACTTTGGAAGTTTATACGTTAACTCTCTAGCTGCTACAACAGAAGTTAGAGTTCCATATCACATTATCAAAGGCAATTCTAAGGGTCCTGTAGTATGTTTGCTAAGCACCCAGCATGGTTGGGAGCCTATGGGGGCAGAAATATTAAGAAGAGCATTGTTGCGAGTTGATGAAAAAAAACTGAATGGTACAATTATTTCGATTCCTCTTGCACATCCTTTTACAGTTGAATTTGGTGGAACAATTGAAAGTTCAGGGCAAAGAGTTAGTCCAGCTGATAATTTAGACCTTAACCAACAGTGGCCTGGTGCAAATAAAAATGCCTGGTTGACTCAACAAATTGCCTATGTTATTTGGAATAATTTAATTAAAAAATGTGAATATATGATTGACTATCATGATGGTACCGGTGCTACAGATGAATTGCCAGTAGCATTTGCTCATGCTTTTGCAGATAAGGAGCCGTATTTTTCTGCTTCAGGAATTGAAGGTACTGAAACAAGTGATAACTATAACCATATAAATCATGAATACATAACGAACATGAATAATGAAATTAAAAAACTTAGTGTAGCATTCGGTTCTGAAATTATATGGTGGAGAGAATATTCATTAAATCCGAAAATGCTTACGGCACAATGTGCTTTAAATGGAATAAAACCACTAGTTGTAGAGGCAGGAGGTGGCTGCATAATTGATGATACAATCAATCCTAGCGTAGAGTGCACCTTAAACATATTGAAACATTTGAAAATGATTGAAGGAGACCCGGTTTTACCAAAAATACAAAAAATGGTGACGAACTACTATGTTTACAGGTCATTATCTGGGGGGCATTTTTTAAAGAATGATAATTTTAAAATTGGAACTGATGTTTCAAAAGGTGATGAACTTGGTAAAGTATTACATCCACTTACTTCTAAAATACTTGAAACATGTAAATCACCACTGAACGGAAAAATAGTAAGCTCGAGGATAAAAATGCCAATTAACCCTGGTGGATATATCGCCCACATAGCAGACTATGATTCAATTATATGGGAGAAATGAATGTATTGATCACTGGTGCAGATGGGTTTATAGGTACCAAATTAACAGATAATTTAGCAAAAAATAATTTTAACGTCTATGCGTTGACGTTTAGTAAAAATAATATTTCAGAAATACTAAAGAAATATAAAAATGTTAAGGCTATAGATTTAGATTTGAACGGAAACATCTCCCTAAACAAGGTATTTAATGGTTATAAATTCGATGTAATTATTCATGCAGCTTTTGTTACATCTTATGAATCATTCAATGAAATTAATGAGTCACATATTAATGTAAATTTGATATCTACATCTAAATTTATACAGTACGCAGTAAAACATAATGTGGGTAAATTTATATTTTTGAGTTCTGCAGGTATTTATTACAATCAAAAAAAAGAGAATATTAATAGTGAATATAGAAAATTAAGAACAGATAAATTTTATTTTTTAGCGAAAAGTATTATAGAAAAAATAATAAGATTTTATTATGTAAATCAATTTAATACTAAGTTCATCATTCTCAGGGTTGGAACAATATTTGGTGAAAATGAAAGAGAGTCTGATTCCCGAAGAACATTATCAATACCAACACAAATCTTAAAAAAAGTAAAAAGTAATAAAATAATAAAAATCAATACATTAAATGTGTTCAGAGATTATAGCCACATTGATAATATCAGTTATGCTATTTCCAGATTCATTGAATATAAAAATTTAAAACATTTAATTTACAATGTTGGATCAGATTCTGTTTTTGGCATTAGTGATATTTTTAAAATACTATTGAAAAATGATATTGAATTTAACTATGAAATACGTAAGAAAGAATACTGTAACATTGTATTAGAAACTCATCAAAATCGATCAGCATTAGATCTAGGTAAACTAAAAAAAATAATACGAGAATATCCTGTCATCAATTTCGAAGATTCTATAATTAAAACTTATTGGAAGCTTTGATTAAACTAGTGAATTAGGCGAATTAAATAATGAATTACGATTTAGTTATAAAAAACGGTAACGTATTTACAGATGATAAGTTTATCAAATGTAACTTAGGAATTGTTAAATCAAAAATAGTAAAAATTTTTGACACGGGAAATTATGCATCAACAGAAACGATAGATGCAACTAATAATTATGTTTTGCCCGGCTTCATTGATGTTCATTTTCATGTAAGATCTCCATCATACCCGGAAAGAGGAACTGTTGAATCAGAGACGATGGCTGCTGCCGCTGGAGGTATAACTTGTGTTCTTGAAATGCCAATATCAAAACCATGTTGTTCCACCTTAGAAATATTTAATAATAGAAAAAATCACTTTAAAAATAGAAGTTATGTAAATTATGGAATTTATGCAGCTCCAGGCACAGTATATAAGCAGGCTAATAAGAGATATGAAGAATTATTAGAAATAGATAAGGAAAAGATATTAAGTTTCAAGAAAGCAGGTGCAGTAGCTTTTAAAATATTTACGATTAAACCCCCATCCGGGAGAGAAGATGAGTTTGAAGGCTTGTCTATTACAGATAGGGGACATTTATATCATACTTTAAGTTTAATAAAACAAACGAATCTGGTTTGTACTATCCATGCCGAATCTGATGAATTACTTAAACATTATAGATACATATTACCTGAAGGTAAGATTCAAAATCCTGAATCACATAATCTATTGCGGCCAGCATTTGTTGAAAATTCAGCAATAAACGAAATTTTGTATATAAACAAACATGCTAAAGCGAAATTACATATAGCACATTTAAGTTCAAAAGAAGGATTGGAAATTATTAATTATTATAGAAATATTGGTGTTGATGTTAGTACAGAAACTTGTCCTCACTATTTATTCTACAATAAAAATGTTTTAAAAAAATATGGAAACTTCGTGAAAATTAATCCTCCAATTCGAGAATCAAAAGATCAAAAAGGATTATGGGATGGGATTATAAATAATAAAATTGAAATTATTGCTAGTGATCATGCGGCTTTTTGTCAAAGTGAAAAGTTATCAACTAATGAAATTGATAAAGTTCCACCAGGTCATCCTGGTGTTAATTCTATAATTTACTCTCTATTAAACGAGGTTGATAAAGGAAAAATAAAAATTGAAGATATTGTAAAATTTTGTTCAGTAAATCCCGCAAAAAGGTTTAATGTATACCCTTCACTTGGAAGAATTAGTGTAGGAACCAAAGCTAATATTACAATAATTGATGATAAAAAAACTCATCACTACACTTCTGATAATCAGTATAGTAAATGCAAAGAAAGTGACGTTTTATATAGCAATAAGAAATTCAAAGGTAAAATATCATACACTATTGTAAATGGTTCTGTTGTATATAATGGTTCAGATATTCTTGAAAAAAAACCAGGTAATTTTATAAGACCAAATAAAAAAAAGGAATAAAGTTATGGAACATTTTAAGTATTTATCAGAAAGATCAAAGTTTGTAAAGCCTACATATCAAACTTCAATTAACCTTGAGGGTTATATAAATATAGGCTCTGGCACCCCAAATTTCTTCCCCCCTGCAAATGTTATAGAGGCATATAAGAAGAGTATAGACGACTATAAGTTAACATATACGTCATGGTCGGGATTAGATGATTTAAAAGTTGCTGCGTCAAACAAATTAAAAAGAGAAAATAACTATAATGCAGATCCTTATTCAGAAATTTTGATAACTTCAGGAGCACAGCCTGCAATACTAGCATCATTAATGGCTATACTAAATATAAATGATGAAGTTATTTTAACTTCACCTTATTACAGTACTTATGAAGAGATGGCTGTAATTTGTGGGGCTAAAATTGTTCCGGTTATAACTGATTCTGATAGTAATTATACTCTTGATGTAAATGTTGTTGAGGGAAAAATTACAAAAAAGACAAAGGCAATAATCTTGGTAAGTCCTTCCAATCCAACTGGTACTGTACTAAAAAAAGAAATTATTAAGGATATATATCAATTATCTGTAAAACATAATGTGGTACTTTTTACCGACGAAATTTATGAGCACTATATTTATGACGGCAATAGGCACTACTCGATAAACTCAGATTATCCGGGGAAAGATAATGTAATATCAATTTACAGTTTATCAAAAGGTTATGGTCTAACAGGTATTAGAGTTGGATACATTGTTTCAAATAAAAACATGATTGCCTCAATTGCCCCTTTTCATCATGCTATGAATATTTGTGCTCCGGTTAATGCGCAATATGCTGCAATTGAAGCTCTAAGTAACAATAGATCATGGTTTGATGAAAAAATGAAAAATGTAAATATTAATAGGGAATTATGGATGGAGACACTTAATGATTTTGAGATACCATTTGGAGAATCACAGGGAGCATATTATATTTGTTTTGATATTTCTAAGTATAAGAAAAATTCTAAGAGTGTTTCACAAGAACTTAGAGATAAACATAAACTAATAATAAATTCACAAGATGAAAAATATTTAAGAGCATCATTCATGCAGGACACAGACACTCTTAAAATTGGTCTAAATAAGTTAAGAGAGTATTTTAAAAAAATATAAAACTGAATTATTTATATTACTTATGAAGAATAAGTTAAATTTGGCACTAGTTGGAGCAGATAAATTTAATAAGGGTTTTGGAGCAAGAGCACATATACCTGCTATTAAAGCTCTCGAAAAGTATTTTAATTTTTATGCAATATGTACAACTAAAGAGTCAAGCAGTAAAGAATTAAAGGAAATACATAATACAGAGAAGCATTATGGAAATATTGATGAATTAGTTGAAGACAAAAATGTTGATATTATCACTGTTGCAGTTCGCGTGAGGCATCACTATGACATTTTGTGGAAATCATTAAGAAATAAAAAATTTGTATATTGTGAATGGCCATTGTGCTTAAATTCTAGCGAAGCTTCAACTATATCTTCATTAGCTAGTCAGTATAAGGTTAAATATCATCTTGTTGGCACACAGGGGAGATTTGCTCCAAGTGTTACTTACCTAAAAGATTTGTTAAATGATGGCCGAATTGGAGACGTGCTGTTTGTAAAATCGCACCATATGTTGCCAAGATTTGAAGTTACGGAGAATCACTGGTGGTCTTCTCAAGAAGAAGAGCATAGTGGGGCACTTGGGGTTGCTACAGCCCACTCATTGGACACAATTCAACACATTATTGGTAATATAACTTCTCTATGTTCACAAACCGATACATTACATAAAGATGATAAATATATTGATACAAAAAATGAGTTTCAATGGAGTGCAAAAGATTATGTAAATATTCTATTTTATGCTAATAATAAAATTCCAGGTTCTTTGACTGTTTGTAATTTGACTAACTCAAATATCGGCTTTGAATTACTTATAGTTGGTACAAAAGGACACATAAAATTAATAATGCCTTATTATGTTTCTTATAGTCCGGGCATGTTATATATGTCACTTGATGGTAAAGAAAAAAATATTACTATACCAAAAAAATATATAAAAATTAATAATATAAAACCAGATTCACCAGGCTATAATATTTCATATTCATTGTTAAACATGTATCAATCTATAATGGAAAATAAAGATGTATCTCCTAATTTTAATGATGGATATTTATTACATAAGGTTATTGAAAATATAAAATCATCTCATAACGAAAAAAAATGGATATATATTTAATACTCAATTATTAAAATTATATAGATATGGAAAATTTATTAGAAGCAAACAACTTAAGTGTATATTTTGATTCTGATGATGGAGTAATTAAAGCTGTAGATGGAATAAGTTTTAAAATAAAGCATGGCGAAACTTTGGCATTAGTTGGAGAATCAGGTTCGGGCAAATCGGTCTCAGCCATGTCTTTAATGCGTTTAAATGAAATAACTAACGGTTATATAGCTAGTGGCAGTATTAAATTTAGTTTGTCTAAAAATGAGACGGTTGACATCGTAACTATTAAAGATGATGGATTGCAAAAAATACGAGGTAATGAAATATCTATGATATTCCAAGAACCAACTACTTCGCTTAATCCTGTCTTAACAATTGGGAAACAAATTTCGGAATCAATAGAATTGCACCAAAAATTAAATAAGGAGGATGCCAAAAAAAAAACAGTTGAGATGTTGAATTTAGTAAGAATACCTGAGCCCGAAAAACAATACAAACAATACCCACACCATTTTTCTGGAGGAATGAGGCAGCGCGTCATGATCGCAATGGCTTTGTCCTGCCGTCCAAAATTATTAATTGCCGATGAGCCTACAACAGCCTTAGATGTAACAATACAATCACAAATATTAAGTTTAATTAACAATTTACAAAATCAACTTGGGATGGCAATCCTTTTTATTACCCATGATATGGGTATAGTTGCTGAAGTTGCTGACAGGGTTATAGTCATGCTTAATGGGAAAATTGTAGAAGAAGGCTTGCCAAAACAGATATTTCACAATCCAGGTGAAGAATATACGAAAAGATTAATTAATGCTGTTCCAAAGATAGGTTCTATGCGTGGCAAAAAGAATCCTGAAAAATTTTTTGAAATATAGAAAAGAGTTAATGCAAAAATTATAATGTCAAATCGTTTGTTAGAAGTAAAAAACCTTGTTACACATTTCAATATTACAAATGGTATTTTTGGAAGAACTACTGGAGTAGTGCATGCGGTAGATGATGTTAGCTTTGTTTTAAACAGAGCCGAGACTCTATCAATTGTTGGTGAATCTGGATGTGGCAAATCCACTACTGGAAGATCGATACTTAAATTAATACCGATGAAGAGTGGAAAAATTATATTCATGAATGAGGATACTTCAAGTTTGTCATCAACAGAGATGCAAAAAATGCGTGTTAATATGCAAATGATTTTTCAAGATCCATTTTCAAGCCTTAATCCTCGTCTGACAATTGGTAGCGCAATAGCTGAACCACTTAAAAGACATAAATTATTTAGTGGTAAAGATCTAAAAGATAAAGTTAATGAGCTTTTAGTTAGGGTTGGATTGTTGCCTGAAAATGCAAATAGATATCCCCATGAGTTTTCTGGAGGTCAAAGACAACGAATATGTATCGCCAGAGCTCTAGGTCCAAAACCAGCTTTAATTGTTGCAGATGAAGCTGTTTCAGCACTTGATGTCACAATTCAGGCACAAATCATTAATCTAATGATGGACTTACAAGATGAATTTGAAATTTCCTTTTTATTTATAAGTCATGATATGGCAGTTGTAGAAAGAATTAGCCATAAAGTGGCTGTTATGTATTTAGGAAGAATTGTTGAAATAGGATCTAGAATTCAGGTATTTGAAAATCCCTCTCATCCATATACAAATAAATTACTAAATGCTGTACCAGTAGCTGACCCAAATGTTGCACGTAAAAGTGACGGTCTATTAAATGATGAGGTCCCTTCTCCTATCAAGCCAGTTGGTTATTCGACACCACCAGTTAAAATGGAAGAAGTGGAAATGGGTCATTTCGTTTCATTAAATTAACAAAATAATATAAACATAAAAATTATTTGATTTAATCTAGTGATCCTAAAGTCTCTAAATCTTTAGTTAGCCGAGACTTTGATGAGGAAGGTAATACTCTTTACGACTATGACGATTTTGAGGGTGATGTAACCATAGAAGTTTTTAAGTTTGCCTCAAGCTATGGTTCATCCCAAATAACGAGCACTTACGAAAACCTGGAGTAAATTGTCTTCGAGTGAAGCTTAGTTGGAAGTTGGACAGTGAAGACCGATGACGGACAAGCGTGAATCATTCCGGGCTATGAGTAAGTCCTTGTGTTGGTTGGAAATTTTTTGAAATAGCCCATAATCAACCCAAAGTACACCAACAAAAGAAGAATACATAGGTACCTTATTGTTGTCTATCAGAAATGATATTCAACTCACAAAGTAATTCCTATCGTATTAAATATTCCAACAAAGACCATATTCAATTTACTTTTTTGATAAAAGGCCATATTATAATGGACTCTTAAAATAGCTCAGTAATCCTTAAAATGGAAATTATATTGGTCGAGTTATTCGGGGTATATTTATATTTTAGGAAATATTTATCCTTTAATATAATTTATTAAGTCTAAAAACGTGGCTGTTTCTCCATCCTCCAGTCAGTCAATCTAAGACTTTCAAAATTATCCATCATATTTCTGCAATAAACTTTTTTCATGCTGATGGTAGGCATGACTTTTTAACAATCTCAAAGATAAAAGACGAATGGAACTTAAAGACAAAGTAGTAATTGTAACGGGCGCTGCTCAGGGGCTGGGTCGCCAATTCGCGCTGGGTTGCGCAGAAAACGGAATGAAGGTCGCACTTTCTGATATAAATTCTGAAGTCCTGGAAAAAACCCGCAAGGAGTGCGAAGACAAAGGAGTTGAAGCAAGGGGAT
>Ga0187827_10005192_pt1 | contig 15553 bp, 14 predicted proteins | sample ETNtaG_39_FD_167969 | JGI IMG/M metagenome (GOLD analysis project Ga0187827, IMG submission 167969) | Marine microbial and viral communities from oxygen minimum zone, Eastern Pacific Ocean - ETNP2014_SV_150_PacBio MetaG (Illumina Assembly) | ecosystem: Environmental > Aquatic > Marine > Hypoxic...
AAAGGCGGCTGGGCAGTCGGCGTTTCGCACCTCGCTGGTCCGATTCGGGCGGGCGATTCGCCACCACCCCGGACTCATGTTCACCCGCCGCACCGTGCACCTTTTCCGACTATGGCTCCGCGGAGCGGTGTAGACCACCGACAGAACCCGGGATTCAGAACCGACCTGGGCATTGTGTGGTACGCCCAGTCCCCTGTCTCACCAGGTCTTCCAGGGGGCTTCCCCTGACGTCCAGAGATCCTCCAACAGGTCTCGTTCTCGAATGGTGTCCATCGGTTGCCAGAACCCGTGGTGTTCGTAGGCCATCAACTGGTCGTCGGCCGCGAGCCTGGTAAGTGGTGTGTCTTCCCACCGGGTGGCGTCACTGTCAATTAGGTCAAGACAGTTCGGGTTAAGGACGAAGAAGCCACCGTTGATTAGTCCCTGATCTCCCGTTGGCTTCTCCATGAATCTGGTCACTGTTTGGCCAGATAGCTCCAGAGCTCCAAATCGTCCTGGAGGCTTCATTGCACTCACCGTGGCTAGGCGTCCATGCTCTCGGTGGAAGGCGACGGTGGCCGAGATGTCGACGTCGGACAGGCCGTCGCCGTATGTCATGCAGAACTCATCTTCGCCCCCGACGTAGTCGGCCACCCGCTTGAGGCGCCCGCCTGTGAGCGTGTCCTCGCCGGTGTCGACAAGAGTGACCCTCCAAGGCTCGGTTCGTTCCTTGTGTACGTGAAGGGTGTTCTGCTCTAGATCGAATGTTATGTCGGACATGTGGAGTGAGTAGTTGGCGAAGTACTCCTTGATGACATAGCCGCGGTACCCACAACAGATGATGAAGTCGTTCACGTCGTGTGTTGAGTACATCTTCATGATGTGCCAAAGCATTGGCCGACCACCGATCTCGACCATGGGCTTTGGTCTTGAGTGGGTCTCTTCTGAGAGGCGGGTGCCGTGACCACCAGCCAGAATTACGGCTTTCACTGCTCTTTACACTCCATACAACCGGCCACCGTAACCGAAGAAGAGCTCCCGGTAGTGGTGCCTCGACAGGATGACTCGTGGTGACCCCATGCAGTAGTACAGACGTGTTAAGTCGCTACATTTGACGCCTGTGGAACTTGTTGTTGCTGTTGAGTATCGAGACCGGAGCGTCGGGCAGGTACCGATAATGCCAGCGGCCTCACGGTTGGCCACTCAGGGTACTGATGATGCATTAAGAGGGACTATCCAGTGAGCACCGAACACTTCTTCCGTGACTACTTTGGAACAGTCACCGAGAGGTTGAACGACATTTACCCAGAGGAGCTGGAACGGGCCGCCGCGATGGTTCGGCGGACCCATGACTCTGGAAACAAGGTTATCCTGGTCGGTAACGGTGGTAGTGCAGCGATGGCGAGTCATGTGGCGGTTGACCTGACCAAGGCAGTGGGCATCCGGGCTATCGACTTCAATGAAGCCGTTCTGTTGACCTGTTTCGCCAACGACTACGGCTACGAGCACTGGGTCGCCAAGGCGCTTGAGTTCTATGCTGACCCCGGCGACCTGGCGATTCTGATTAGCAGTAGCGGCGCGTCACAGAACATGGTCAACGGTGCCGAGCAGGCGAAGGCACTGGGCCTCGGCGTGATCAGCCTCTCTGGCTTTGCTGCGGACAACCCGTTACGCCGACTTGGTGACCTCAACCTCTTCACGGCGAGCGACTCTTACAACATCGTGGAGATGACACACCACGTCTGGCTGCTCGCCATTGTCGACTACCTGATCGAAACGGATGGCTGAATGGCCACTTCGAAAGAGAGTGGAATACGGGCCCTCCTGTTGGCAGCTGGGACCGGTAGCCGTCTTCGCCCGCTAACCGATGAGTGGCCGAAACCACTTATGCCGATTAGGGGTCGACCGGTCTTGGAGTACTGGTTGGAGTCCCTACGCTCCGTCGGAATCCAAGAGGTCCTCGTAAACGTGCACCACCACGCCGAGCAGATGGTGAGGTTCCTTGATCGCCCCTGTTACCGGCGCTGGGTTAGCGCCGTTTACGAGACCCGACCGCTCGGAACCGCCGGCACGCTCTTGGCAAACAGGGAGTTCTTTGGGGACGGGACGACGCTGTTGGTACATGCGGACAACTGGTGTCGGTGCGATCTTGGAGCATTTCTGGCTTTTCATCGACAAGGGCGTCCGGCAGGTTGTCCTGTCACGATGATGACCTTCGACTCGCCTACCCCGGAGACCTGTGGAATCGTAGAGACGGATTCCGCGGGTGTCGTGACCGGATTCCATGAGAAGGTCGTCGATCCACCCGGGAACCGCGCCAATGGGGCCGTCTACCTGTTGGAGTCCGAGTTGATTGACTGGTTGGCCGACAATCCTGCAGTCTGTGATTTCAGCACAGGTGTCCTCCCGAACTATGTGGGGAGGATCGCCACTTGGCACAACGCTGGCATTCATCGTGACATCGGAACTTCTGAGATGCTGGCACTCGCCCAAAAGGATCCATCCACTGGCCTGTCCCGGGTTGAGAACGACGACTGGAGCGACTGGTTTAGAGACCATCCCATTCATCGACAGGTTTCAGACCTGATAGCGACTTGTGAGCCGAGACGATGAGTGGAAGTTTTCTCGTCATTGGCAGCAATTCGTTCTCAGGTTCCCACCTTGTTGGCCACCTGATTGAACAGGGCCATGAGGTGCTCGGGGTTAGTCGGTCCAAAGAGCCAAATGACATTTTCCTCCCATACAGGTGGTTGCCGAACTCGTGCGAGCACTTCGAGTTTGAACAGATCGACCTCAACCACGACCTCGATCGCCTGATGGGCTTGGTCTATTCATACAGGCCGTCATACGTGATCAATTTTGCGGCGCAGGGAATGGTCGCGCAGAGTTGGGATTTTCCAGAACATTGGTACCAGACCAACGTCGTGGCTCAGGTGCGCCTACACGACCAGTTGAGGAAGTTGGATTTTCTGGAGAAGTACGTACACGTGTCCACACCTGAGGTCTACGGGAGCACCAGCGGAGCAGTGGTCGAGAATTTTGAGTTCGCTCCGAGCACCCCGTATGCAGTTTCACGTGCTGCCTGTGATCTGCATCTCCTGACCTTTTTTGAGGCCTACGGGTTTCCGGTGGTGTTCACCAGGGCGGCAAACGTCTACGGCCCTGGCCAGCAGCTCTATCGGATCATTCCCAGGACAATGCTCAGTTGCCGCTTAGGCAGACGTCTGCCGCTTCATGGCGGTGGCGAATCGATGCGCAACTTCGTCCACATCCAAGACGTTTCAGCAGCAACTCTGACGTTGGCGCTGAGTGGAGAACCGGGTGAGAGCTACCACCTGTCGGGTCTGGAGACAATATCTATCAGGGACCTGGTCGACACTATCTGCCATCTGACGGGGATTGATCCCGCTGAGGTGATCGACGTGATACCTGACCGTGTCGGTAAGGACAGTTCCTATTGCCTTGACAGTGGTAGAACCCGAGAAGAGTTCGGCTGGACCGATATGGTCAGCTTGAATGACGGGCTTGTGTCGACCCTCAATTGGGTCGACGAGAACCTTGAAGTTCTTCAGTTGCTGCCAGTCGACTACCTCCACAAGCCCTAGAGACGATTGAAAACCTTGAGGCCCTGAGAACGATGGACAAGTACCGCATTGACAGCCACAAGTTGATGTACCACCCTGAGAGGGTGCAGGCGTTCCTCGACGCCGGCGACGACTGGGAGCAGTACAAGAAACTCCAGCCGATCTACGCGGAGATCTCAACAGCCGGATCATGTAATCACCGCTGCACGTTCTGTTCCGTTGACTATCTCGGCTACAAGCGGGTATTTCTCCGGCGCGAGGTGCTCAGGAGGTTTTTTGAGTCTGCATCTCAGATCGGCTTGCAGGCGGTCATGTTCGCTGGTGACGGTGAGCCACTCTTGAATCCCGACATCAGCGACATAGTCGGTGACGCGTTTGAGAATGGAATCGAGACAGCTTTCACGACCAATGCCGTTTCGCTGAAGCAGCGGTTTGTTGAGAGTTCGCTCCATAAGGTCTCATGGATCAAGGTCTCAATGAATGCGGGAGATGCTGAGACCTACACAGCGATCCATCAGACCGCCGAGAAGGATTTCGGGCGAGTCTGGGAAAACCTTGGATTTGCGGTCAAGCACAGGGCGAATGAGCGACTCGACACGGCGCTCGGTGTGCAGTCGTTGATTCTTCCAGACAATCTTCACACCCTTGATGACTTGGTTTTTCGGGCGAAGTCGGTTGGACTCGATTACGTGGTGTTGAAGCCGTATGTCCACAACGTCTACATGCTTCAGGAGGGCTACAGCCATCTTGACTACACAGCAAAGAAGTACTCGGAGACGTTGTCGGAGTTGAAACAGAGATACGATGACGACGAGTTTCATGTAGTTGCGAGGACCAATGCCCTCATGAAGTTGGTTGTCGAGCAGGACTCCTACTCAACTTGTCTGAGCACGCCGGCACTCTGGTTCTACGTGTCTGGAAACGGAGATGTCTATGCTTGTGGCGCCCATGTGGGCAACCCAAACTTCTTGCTCGGGAGTCTCCATGAGAACACAATCGAGTCGATCTGGACTTCGGACGATAGGCGGAACTGTTGGAGTTTTGTCCATGAGGAACTCGATCTCGTTGTCTGCCGGAACAACTGTCGAATGGACGAGGCGAACCAATATCTAGATCAACTGGTTGAGAGGCCGGTCACAATAAAGAGTCAAGGCTTTGGCAGGCCTGTCGACTCGCAGATCCATCACAAGAACTTCATTTGATATGGGCATTGAAATTGATCTCCTCAAGAACTATCCACGTGCGAGTCGGAACCTTGACTTGCGCAACAGGGAGAAGACTGACGAGGACCGCGCTGTTGCTCGACAGTTCGGGCAGGAGTTCTTTGATGGCGATCGCCGTCACGGGTATGGCGGGTTCAGTTATGACCCGAGGTATTGGCAACCGGTCGTTCCAACCTTTCAGGAGTTCTATGGACTGACCGGGGATCATGCACTGCTAGACATCGGATGCGCCAAGGGTTTCATGTTGAAGGATTTTCGTGAGGCAATATCGGGTCTGACAGTTGCCGGGATTGATGTGAGTGAGTACGCAATCAGTTCTGCTGTGGATGGGATGGAGGACGTTGTTCAGGTTGCCGATGCCCGTGACCTGCCGTTCGAGGACAACTCGTTCGATCTCGTTGTGTCAGTCAACACCCTCCATAACTTTGAACGGGCCGGTGTTGTCCAGGCGCTAAGGGAAGTCCAGCGGGTGAGTCGTCGGTGGTCCTTTGTCGTGCTTGACGCTTTTCGTGATGAAGAGGAGCGCCGTCGGATAGAGGCCTGGAATCTGACTGCTTTGACTGTTCTCTCTACCGACGAATGGTTGGAATTGTTCGTCGAAGCGGGCTACACCGGTGACTACTTCTGGTTCATTCCGTGACCTTGCCGTCGGATCTTCTGCGATCGATGATTAAGGACATGCTTCGCATTCGAATGGTGGAGGAGGCAATTGTCGACCTCTACCCGGAACAGGAGATGCGTTGTCCAGTCCATCTAAGCATTGGACAGGAAGCACCAGCGGTTGGAGTCTGTTCCGCCCTGGGTACTGACGACTGGGTGTTATCTAATCATCGAAGTCATGCTCACTACCTAGCTAGGGGAGGCAGCCTTGAGAGGATGCTCGCCGAGTTGTATGGCAAAGCTACGGGCTGTACCGGTGGCTTGGGTGGTTCGATGCACTTGACCGACCCGGAGGTCGGTTTCATCGGATCGACGCCGATTGTTGGTAGTTCTGTGCCAATTGCTGTCGGAGCCGCGCTGACAGCCCACCTCCGCGGTCTTGACAGGATCGTGGTGGTCTTCCTTGGTGACGCAGCGATGGAAACTGGCGTCGTCCACGAGAGTCTTAATGTGGCAGCCGTGCACAATCTGCCGGTGCTGTTCTGTTGTGAAAACAACCTCTATTCGGTCTATTCCCCCCTGTCGGTCCGCCAGCCAGCCCACCGCACACTCTCAGATCTCGCTTCCGGCCACGGGATTCGGACTATTTCCGGCGATGGTAACGATGTCGAGGAGGTTTACGAGATCGCATCTGAAGCCCACTGGGGAATCAGCCAGGGAGACGGGCCGATTTTCATTGAGTTGTCTACCTACAGGCTGCGAGAACATTGCGGGCCTAACTTCGACAACGATCTCGGGTATCGGTCTGAGGAGGAGTACATGAGTTGGCAGATGAATGACCCCATTGAGCGATTGGCGGGCAAGATCTCATGGAATGAGCGGGATACGGTAACCCAAGACATTCGAGATGAGATTGAGCAGGCGATTGCCTTTGCGAAGGCGAGCGAGTTCCCCGATCCAGAGATCATCACCTATCCGGTGTATCGGTAGGGTCACTTGAGAATTGTTCTCTCGACACCCTTTCTCATCGATATGCCGACCGGTATCGTGGTCGCACCGTGAGTCGGGAAATCACGTATGCCGAGGCTCTTCGCGAAGCTCTTGACTACTGCCTTGAACAGGATCCTGACGTTTATGTGATGGGCCTCGGGGTGCCTGACCCCAAGGGTGTCTTCGGATCGACCGTCGGGCTCCAGGATCGTTATGGCCCGCGGAGGGTATTTGATATACCGCTGTCCGAGAATGCTCTCACTGGAGTTGCCCTCGGGAGTGCGATATGTGGGATGCGGCCGGTCCTGGTCCACCAGCGTGTTGACTTCGCGTTGACGTCCTTTGAGCAACTCGTGAACCAGGTCTCTAAGTGGCACTACATGTTCAATGGCCAGATGGCCGTTCCCATGGTCGTCCGGATGGTGGTCGGGCGTGGTTGGGGTCAGGGGCCTCAGCACTCTCAGAGCCTTCAGGCACTGTTTGCCCATATTCCCGGGTTCAGGGTCATCATGCCGACCACCCCCCATGACGCGAAGGGGATGCTCATAGCGGCAATCGAAGATGACAATCCGGTGATCTGCCTTGAGCATCGGTGGCTCTATGGGGTTCGTGAACACGTTCCGGAAGGTGGCTATCGAGTTGATCTCAATACGGCGAGCGTCGTAAGACCTGGTACTGACGTGACACTCATCGGGGTTTCATACATGACTGTCGAATGCCTAGCTGCATCCTTGCTCTTGGAGGAGGTTGGTATTTCGGCGGAGGTGGTTGACCTTAGGAGCATTAGGCCGCTTGACGTGGAGCGGATTTTGGAGTCGGTTCAAAGGACCGGCCGGGTTCTCACGGTCGATAACGCCCACGTTGCCGGAGGGATGTCTGCGGAGATTTCCGCTGTTGTATCAGAGTTCGGTTTTGACCAACTCAAGGTGGCCCCTCAGCGGCTTGGATTCCCGGATTATCCGACACCCACGAGTCCTGCGCTTGCCGACAGGTACTATCCCCTTCCACATGAAATCGCCTCAAAGTGCGCTGAGATGCTTGGCCGTTCCGAGATCTTCAAGCCACCGGATCTGGGTGATCGACGCCTTGATCAGCCGAACGCGACCTATCACGGACCGTTCTGACTGGTTGAATCGGACCCTCTGGCTAGTGGTGTGGAACCGGCTGGCCGGAGGTGACGGATTGGCTGGCCGCAACGACCTATCCTCAGTTAGCCCCAGGTAGTTCGCCGTCAATAGTCTGGACAGGTGGTCATGCAAAGTCGGTTGCTTCCGAGGACCACGAAAGCAGCAATTCTCACCGAGTTGCAAGCTCCGCTTGCTGTCAAGTCGATTCAGCTCCCCGAGAAACTCAATGTTGGCCAGGTGTTTGTACAGGTTCACTTCAGTGGGATCTGTGGCTCTCAACTTGGCGAGATCAGCGGTGTCAAAGGGGTCGATCCACACTTGCCACATCTCCTGGGGCACGAGGGCTCCGCCACTGTCATAGACATAGGTGCAGGTGTCAGTCACGTGACCCCTGGCGATCGTGTGGTGCTCCACTGGCGCAAGGGTCAGGGTATTGAGTGCCAAACTCCGACATACCAATGGAACGGACGTAAGGTCAATGCCGGCTGGGTGACCACATTCAATGAGTATGCGGTAGTTTCCGAAAATCGGTGCACGCCTATTCCTGTGGATTCTGATCTTAGGGTGGCTGCATTGTTTGGTTGTGCGGTAACCACCGGATTTGGCGTGATCGAAAATAACGCTGAGGTGCATTCCGGAGAGTCGGTCGTCGTCTATGGAAGCGGCGGGATTGGCCTGAGCGTTGTGCAGGCTGCAGCTGCACATTCTGCGTACCCGATCATCGGTGTGGACCTTCATGACAACAGGCTGAAGCTTGCCCGCCAATTGGGGGCGACCCACACTATCGACGGCAGTAACAGCAATGTCGAAGATGAGATCTCTAAGATTGTGGGACCCGCCGGAGTCGATGTCTTCGTAGAGAACACGGGCCTCCCCACTGTGGTCGAACTCGGGTACCGGATGACCAAGCCGCAGGGTCGGATCGTCCTGGTTGGGGTGCCGAGCCACGGACAGAAAGTCAGTATTCCGCCACTTCCGCTTCATTTCGGGAAGACGCTTACCGGGTCGCACGGTGGTGAGAGTTTGCCGAGCTGCGACATCCCTCGGCTCTATTTTCTCCATGCTGCTGGGAAGATTCGACTCGAGGAGATGATTACTGACATCTACCCCCTGAAGGAGATAAATGAAGCCGTTGATGCCATGCAGTCGGGCGCAATCTCCGGTCGCTGCATGATTTCCATGGAGAAGACCTCATGAAATCTGGAAACGGTGAGGGTTTTCTTGACCACTCACCGAAAAATGACAGAACTGTTTTCGTCTCTGGGACCTTCAATATTCTCCACCCCGGACATCTTCGCCTCCTGCGCTTTGCCAGTGAGTTGGGTGATCACCTAATTGTCGGCGTGCAGAGTGATCGAATTGCTGGTTCTGAAGCACATGTGCCTGAACAGTTACGCCTTGACGGAGTCTTGAGCAACAGTTTTGTTGACGAGGCGTTCGTAATTGATGAACTGCCGTCAGTCGTTCTCAAGCGCCTTCGTCCTGACATCGTTGTAAAGGGAAAGGAGCACAGGGATCGGCCGAATCCCGAGTTGACGGTACTGAACAGGTATGGCGGACAACTCATCTTTAGTTCTGGCGAAGCAGTGTTCTCATCACTAGATCTGATCCGGAGGGACACTGCCAGCGAGGGCCAGCGATTTGGTCAAACGCCAGTTGACTATCTGGCGAGGCAAAGAATTGACGCGACGAATGTCGGCTCTGTAGTTGATGAATTCGGGACGCTTAGTGTCTGTGTCATTGGCGATCTCATTGTTGATGAATACGTCACCTGTGATCCTTTGGGAATGTCTCAGGAGGATCCGACAATCGTTGTGACGCCGATCGACACTCAGCGGTTTCTTGGCGGGGCTGGGGTAGTAGCAGCACATGGAGCGGGTCTGGGGGCTCAGGTTCACTTCCTGAGTGTGGCCGGGAACGACGAGACGCGAAGTTATGCCACAGATGAACTCATCTCTGGTGGTGTGGACACAGAGTTGTTTCCCGACGACACCCGGCCGACAACGCTCAAACAGCGGTTTCGAGCAAACGGGATGACCCTGTTACGCGTCAGTCATCTCCATCAAACATCAATTAGCTTGGACCTGCAGGAACGAATCTTCAATCGATTTGACCAGTTGGCAGCAGGTTGCCAGTTGTTGGTCTTCTCAGATTTCAACTACGGGTGCCTACCGCAGCCACTCGTTGATGGCCTCATCGAACGAGCTAGAGACTCTGGTCTTGTCGTTGTGGCGGACAGCCAGTGTTCTTCTCAGATCGGTGATGTGAGCAGGTTTCGGGGTATGGATCTCCTTACACCCACCGAACACGAGGCACGCCTCAGTTTGCGTAATCAAGAAGATGGCCTCGTGGTTCTCGCAGAGAAGTTGAGGGCGAGGTCGCAGGCGAAGAACATCATTTTGAAACTGGGTAGTGAGGGGGCACTTCTGCACCTTCACGACAGCAACGACTTGGTCCAGACGGATCGAATTCCGGCCCTGAACTCGCTTCCGCTTGATGTCGCCGGTGCCGGAGATTCTCTTCTCGTCGGCAGCGCCATGGCAATGGCTGTCGGAGCGTCACCCTGGGTAGCTGCCTACATTGGGGCGGCTGCCGCGGCGTTCCAGGTAGGCAGTATTGGTAATCGCCCCCTGACCGTGGCTGATCTCAAACGAGAACTAATCTAAGTTCGGATGCGATGCGGTAACGAGGTACTGACAACAAGTGGTGGTCTGGCCGGTACCGTCAGATCTTGAACTGACGTCTTGGTGGAGGAATAGAAATGCGGATCTCTCTCGCGCCTACTGGCAGTGCCCGCCGCAAGTTTCTTCGGTCGTTGTTGACCCGACTGCCTTGGATTGGGGAATCCTGGCTGCTCCCGAAAGTCGTTGGCTTCTATGAAAAGGGCCCAATGTGGCCATGGTACCGACGACTGTTTGCTAGACGTCAGGCGCGGAGGATTGATCAAGCAATTGATGCGGGGGTCAGACAGGTGTGCATCGTCTACGACTGTGCGGTATGCCCACTAACTTTCGGCGATTATCTGAATCTTGTCATGATCATGAGGTACCTGAGCGAACGTGGTGCCGGATCAATTCTGTACATCGTAGATGGGGATATCTTCCCTAAGCACCGAGCCTTCATGAGTGACGTGGAGATCGAGGAGTTTCTTCAGGGAATGGTTGATATCGGCAGAGTACTGTTGCCCTACCCTAAGGCTCAGGTGAGGAGAGTCCACGATCTAAGTGAAGTGAGGCAGTTGTCGGATCCGCAGGACGCATATGTGGTGTGCGCGTGGCGTACTCGTAATAGACGCCCCTTGTTCCACCATGGCTTCAGCATCTTCAACCATCTAATGGCATCGGCCTCAAGTGATATGCAGGATCGGGTACTTCTCTCTTATTCAGACCTGGTGCAAGTTGCCCCCCTCGTGGATATTTCCACTCCATATATTGCATGGCACGCTAGGTATTCTGAGAATACCGATCCCTCGCGAAACCTGACAACCGAGGAGTTTCTAGGCGTCCACAAGATCTTGCGGGATCGTCATCCAAATCACGCGATCCTCCTGGTCTCTGATGAGGTCGGATGTCGACATTATTCAGAGTTAGTTCAAGAGCATGATTTGGGTCATATTGTGCTCTCGAAGGACTACTCATCGACTATTCTCGGGGATGCCGCTTTGATATTGCAGAGTGATCTGTACTGCGTCCTCCGAGGTGGTGGAATCAGTCATGTTCCTCTGATGTCAAGGCTCCCCTATCGGTGTGTATTCTGGACCTGCCACGAACAAATGTGGAGTGATGAGCAGTTGACCTCGTGGCAGGGAAGGACGCAGGTGTACGCCAACGAGTGGGAACTCGATCCGGCACGAACGATCCTGATGAGTTGAGGGGCAGTGTTGTCAGACAGTTATCGGGCCTCCTGATTTGGATGTGGGGAATGTGTTTGCTTCACGGTGAATCTGATTTAGGTTTGTTGGGGCCAGTCACCATACTTCGCTTCTCGGGTCACCTAGTTATTGGTGCCGACTTGGGAGTAAGTAGAACAGGCGTGAACACAAGCACATGGATCTAGAGGTGTGGCTCAGTTGAGGGCGATTAGACAGTGGATAAGGAACCGGTTACTTCAACTCCCTGGGGGCCTTGGGGAACGGGTGGTGGTGCCAGGACTACAACGGGTCTATGAAAGATTTCCATTTCAAGACTGGCGTGAAAAAAGGTACGCCGCGAGTGAGGGCAGGCGGGTTTTATCGGAACTTGCTTCCGGAAAAAACAAGTGCACAATCGTCTACGATGGAGTCAGTTATGCAAGTTTGATCTTCACACTGTGCATAGCCCGTTTTATGATCGCAAAAGGCTGTATGACGCACTTTGTACTCATGGGCGGTGGGAGAACTGATCTGGATACGATAGCGACAGAAGATTTCTATCGTGAAAGCGAACTGATTTCTGCCAGGCTGCTTCGGCAGGAATCCAGTCTAATCTCAAGGGCGATGCCTGACCAGCTGGAAGAGGTCTGTGCCACAGGAGAGAGTGGATTCTTACTATTTGATGACTACACCAGAGTTAGGCGCTCATGGGGTATCTCAACTTTCAATCTGCTTAATTGGTTGATGGCGAAAAGTTCTCCTGAACTTCAAGACGAGATCCTTTACACTTATGCGGATTTCAGTAGCTCTATACCTGAGATCGGAGAGCGAAAATTTGTCTCCTGGCATTGTCGCTACAGAGCGACTGACGATGGTCGTCAAACCAACGCTGAGGAATTTCTGAAGAGTTATTCTTTTCTCCGTAGCAGGTTTCCGGATCACGAAATCCTAGTCATCTCAGATGATGTTGGATGTGAGCACTATGCCGATCTAGCAAAGAGTCTTGATATCAACGACATCCTGTTTTGCAAGGACTACTCGACTGATTTCATGGGGGACGTGGCACTCATCATGAAGAGCGAATTTTTCTATGTGTTCCGAGGGGGAGGCATCGCGTGTGCCCCACTCTGTTCAGCGAAGCCATACTTATGCATCATGGAAGGCCCATCTTCCGATGAAGCGTCATGGAATCGTAAGCTGCACACGGCCTGGCAGAAGGAGACACAGGCATATATCAAGATTCAGAAACATCAGTTTGTAAAGGACCGAGAGCAGGACCTATTAATGATTCCTTCCCAATAATGTCCTGCTACTTGGTTCGCGAATCATCGGAATTGGGGACGAGGTTCATCGGGACTTAGATTCAGGCATCATAGAAGGTAAACAATTCAGTTCGTGCAACTAGAGTCAGATGAGCGATTATATGAGCATTGTGGTTAGGACGCAAAGTTCCACAGGAGAAAACAATGGGTAATAGAAAGAAACTTGTTCTTGCCTATCCAAACCAGAAATGGTTAAAAGATGACTTTCAGACCAATTGGGACCTTAACCCGTCGACGCTCTGCCTCTTGGGAGCGATGGTTCAAGACGAGGTAGATGTGATAGTGGTAGATGCACAATTCTATGACATGGACCTAGTCGAGTTCGTTAACAACATTGAGTCAATTGATCCCACTTATATCGGTATCTCAGTTCTCTCAACAGAGTATAAAGAGACCTTGCATATGGCAGTCCAAGCTATTCGCCAACGTCAGAGCGACGCAATAATTATTGCTGGTGGAGTTCATGCAACTCTAGAATATATGGAGGTAATATCTGACACAAATATCGATTTTGTTGTGAGAGGAAATGGTGAATATGTACTTCGTGACCTACTCCGTTACTTGGAGGGACGGCAGAAAGATATGCCATCGGTTGGTTTAGTATTTCGTGATGGTGACAAGGTAGTGACCCAGGATAAGGCAGTAGTTGAAGATATGGACGCTCTTCCCATGCCTAACTATGGCCTGGTTAAAATGGAAGACTATGTGGTAAGAGGCCCTCGTAATGGCCCACAGCATCCACCAGAATTTCCATTTGTGAGGATGGTCATTACGCGAGGATGTCCGGTAGGTTGTTCGTTTTGTCAGGTGGAAGAGATTAGTGGTAAACGCGTTCGCTCGCCATCAGCAAGAAAGGTAGTTGATGAGTTGATATATCTGCGCGACACTTATGGCATCAAATCATTCCTGATTGATGACGATAATATCGTGATAAAGAAGGTCTTCTTTAAAGATGTGCTCCGACAGTGTATAGACCGTAAATTGGGTTTGAAGTTTCTGATCAATGCATTTGCTATCTTCAAGTTAGACGATGAAATGTTGGACTTGATGAAACGTGCAGGGTGTGCAGGTATCAATATTGCTATTGAGAGCGGCAACCAACGTGTTATGAATGAGATTGTGCTGAAACCACTAGAGCTAGACCGCGTCAAGCCACTTATAGAGCAAGTAAAAAATGCGGGCATGTTCGTTATTTCTAATTTTATTATTGGTTTTCCTGGTGAAACTTGGACAGAGATACGAGAAACGATTGACTTTGCTGAAAAATCAGGTTCAGATTATGTCAAAATCTTTGTTGCCGTGCCACTCAAGGGGACCCGTTTGTGGGACATAGCAGTCGACATTGAAGCGATCTCAGAGGGTGAAGGAGGAGCGCGGACAGATTGGCGGTTTAGTCAGATCACGTCAGAGGAGTGGACGGCGGAAGACATATCAATCCTGCGCGCTTACGAGTGGGACCGTATCAATTTCGCTACACCGGAGAAGCGAAAGCGACAGACTGAGTTGTGGGGGATCTCAGAGTCCGAGATTCAGAGAATCCGGAAAATGACCCGTGATGCAGTTTCTTCTGTAGTCATTGCTGACATACAGGCGAAGACATCCGGGAGTCTTGCTTCCGCCACGCCTGCACAGAGGTGGACGGACCCAGGAATTGATAAGGGATCGACGCGGCAGAGTTCAAACAATGAAGCAGACAAGTGTTCTCACACAGACTCTGTGGCCGCAAACGAGGCAACATCGACAACATCGACACCGGTATCGATCACCTCTCAGCCGCCACAGGGTGATGGAGGCGGTTGATTCAATGAGGAGGATCTCGTTTCAACGTGTGAGTTTCTAAATGTGCGTCGGCTTGGACCACCAATGATTCGTTGGGTGACGAGTTCCATTGTGGGCTCAGGTGGTCAGAACGTTGTTTCTATCAGGCGATTCAATCTCGCCACCGAATTGAGGCGGTTTCTGGAATGAGGATTCACGTTCTTGGAGCTAGTGGCTTTATTGGCGGCCAGATACTCCAGTATTTTGCCGATCGGAAGTATCAGGTCAAGGGGTACTCGTCACAAACCTGCAATCTATTGTCGAGTTGGTCTATCCAGGAATCGTTGTTGGTTGAACCGGATGATGTAATTGTGGTTGCATCTGCCATCACTAGAACAAGAGACAAATCGTCTAATCGGGTACAAGACAACTTTTTGATGGCGCTTAGACTAGCTGAGTTTATTTCGGATACGGAACTAGGACATGTGATATTCCTGAGCAGTTCAGACGTGTATGGGACAGAAGTAGTCGGACAAATTCATGAACAGTTGCCACTAAACCCTAGTGATGCTTACTCGTGTTCTAAATTGTTTGGAGAAGTTATTCTCAGAGAAGCATGTGTCATACAAGCTATCCCAATTCTGATACTTCGTTTGACTGGAATATATGGCCGCAATGATTTGGCTCAGAGTACGATTGGTAGACTGATCGAATCTGCAGGATCTGACAACCGAATTGTGATCTTTGGGGATGGTGAAGACCGTAGAGATTATGTTCACATAGACAATGTCAGTCAAATTGTTGAATATGGTATAAAAGCCTCTAATTCTGGGATACTTAACATTGCAACTGGAACTAGCCATTCAGTCAACCAAATAGTGGCAATGATTTCAGAACTACATTCTGAACAATTCCGGGTTGAACACCGCCATAGTGAAGAAGTAATGAGTCAACGAAATCAAAGTATGGATTACGATATATCACTATTGGTTGATACGATTCCAGAATTTCATCCAATTTCACTCTTTGAGGGCCTGAAAATGTATCTGAGAGAGTACTGATGTTTGGTGTGCAAGCTGGGCAAGCAGGGTTAGTTGAAGGAAATGTTCACTTAAGATGG
>Ga0187827_10005193_pt1 | contig 15549 bp, 12 predicted proteins | sample ETNtaG_39_FD_167969 | JGI IMG/M metagenome (GOLD analysis project Ga0187827, IMG submission 167969) | Marine microbial and viral communities from oxygen minimum zone, Eastern Pacific Ocean - ETNP2014_SV_150_PacBio MetaG (Illumina Assembly) | ecosystem: Environmental > Aquatic > Marine > Hypoxic...
AAAATCAACCCCGTATAGGTGATTTCATTTGGTATGATGTGAAGTCTTAAATCTACGAAAGAACCAACAATAAGAAGACAGCAAAATACTATGAAGAAGACATAAACACAAGTAGTGCCACTGCTTACCATTAACACACTACGAAATAGAAGCAGAAAAACAATACCTGTAAGGAACTCTACTATTGGATATTGAGCAGATATCTTACGTTGACAATGCCGACATTTACCCCTTAGAAAGAGATAGCTTAAAACCGGGATATTATCATACCATACTATGCGTTTACTGCAATAAGCACATTTAGAAGCCGGCCATACTATTGAGATTCCTTCGGGTATTCTATGAATACAAACATTTAAGAAACTTCCGATAACGAGTCCCAGGCCAAAAACCCATAGTTGAATTAATATGAGGCCTTGTATGCTCAAGTTTTCCATTTTCTGGATAGTGTGTTATGTTAATAGAACGTTATTTCGTTTTCAAGTAGAAATATCTTTTATGTCAAGTTCCACATCTTCTTTATACATCCCATTATAGTCAGACAAGTTATCTGCTTCTTTCCGGTAAGGCGACCTGAGCGCATAGGCAATAGAACAATTTCCACCGTTTTGTTCCAGAAACTCTATTTTATCCCCCATCCCAAATGCAACTGCCTTGAACGAAACGTCTCCCTGGCGCACATAGAAACCCAGGTGCTTACCATTAACCCCAAAACGACGTACCCGGCCAACAATACTTATATCTCTGGTAGCAAAAATAGGAGCAGGGTTGCCTTCTCCATAAGGCAACAAGCATTTTAATTCATCTAATAAAGATATTGAAATTGATGACAACTCAACTTCAATATCTATATTTAACGCTGGAATTAAATCTTCTTCTCCCAACTGTCCTTTTGAAACAGTATTAAATATCTTCTTAAACTCTGGAATATCTTTTTCCAATACTCTCAACCCGGCTGCCTGCGCATGACCACCGAATGAAATAAGCAACTTCCTGTCTGTAGAAAGTTCCTGACATTTTAGCAACGCATTGTGTAAATGAAAACCAGGGATAGATCTCGCAGAGCCATGCCCTACTTCACCATCAATCGCAATTATAATGACCGGCCGGTGATGTTTCGCTACCAACCTTGAGGCGACAACCCCTATCACGCCTTGGTGCCAGTTTTCATCGATTATATCGGATATTATAATTGCCATATCAGAGTTGAAATCTACATCATTTCGTACTTTCTTTTTTGCCGACTCCAGCATATTGCTTTGTATTTTCTGCCTTTTCTTATTTTCACTTTCTAAATATAAGGCGATCTCCTTTGCTGTATCCTCACACTTTGCAGTCAACATTTCAACACCCTTCTTTGCATTTCCCATTCTGCCGGCAGCATTGATTCTCGGCCCTAAACAAAATCCTACATGATAAGAATAAATCTTTTTACCATTAAGCCCTGCAACTTCTTTTAATGCCTTAATTCCCGGATTTTCAGAATGCTGTAGAGAACTAAGTCCATATTTTGCCAATATCCTGTTTTCCTGTTTCAAGGGAACTACATCAGCAATTGTACCTAATGCTGCCAATCCCATAGCACTCATAAGAAAATCTTTAAACGCGGGTGCAACCTTCTTATTGCCTGAACCGGCAGACTGGCTATTTCTGTTTGGGGCATTCTGCCCCAGTGCCCAGGCAAGCATAAAAGCAACCCCAACACCGGAAAGCTCTCTGAATGGATAATTTGAAGTGGCCAGTTTCGGATTAATCAATCCAAAAGCACAATTGCAACCACCATGACCCCCTGCCCGTCCGGTCTCCGGTAGTTCGCCACATGGTTCGTGATGATCGGTAATAATGAGATCAATACCTTTCTCCCTGGCAAATTCAGCCTCCTCAAAAGCATTGACACCACAATCAACAGTAATAATAACCTTTGTACCAGTCTTGCTTATCGTCTCGATCGCCCCTGTGCTTAAACCATAACCTTCTTCCAATCTGTCCGGTATGTAATAATCGATTATAGATTCCTGATTCCAATATAATCCAGAAAGAGTCTCCAGGCACTGCACCATCAATGCAGTTGCGGAAATACCATCTACATCATAATCACCATATACAGTAACTTTTTCACCTTTACTTAACGCATCAATAATCCTTTTGCTCGACTTTTCTATATCAGGCAACAACATTGGATCGCTAAGTAAAGACAGGTCTGATTGTATAAAGGTCCTGGCAGATTCTATATCGGCAATTCCTCTATTGATTAACAGTTGTGATAATACTGGAGAGATACGAAGTGAATTAGAAATCTCCGTCTGAAGATTTATATTCAAAGGTGGGATAATCCATTTCTTTTGGGACAATTCCTGGATGGCCATTCAAATTTAATCGGCAATTACCAATTTATGATTTATACAGGATATCCTGTATCCTGTCAATAAATGCTTGATTGAAATAGTCTTCTTCCGAATAAGGGTTGACTACATAAAAGGGTACATCATATCCAAGAGCAAGCATTTTCTCTTTGCATTTCTCAATCTCTTTACTCGTATGACGTTTATGCACATTAATAACAACAAAGTCTATTTTATTGAGCAATATCTTTGCAGACCTTTTTGTTTTCTCTACAGAGGGAGATACAACCAGAACCGCCACATCCGCACCATGAACACGGAGGAAACTATTGCCTTCAATCACAAGATTATGTTCTTTGTCAAAACAGGCCAGCGCTTCCTCAATACCAACCTTCTCTACATCCGAGTCGGATTGCAACCACACCACTTTAGAAGCGCCTGCTATTGATAATCGATCAGTATCTTTTCCTTTTTCCCTTATAATATCATCACTTGTTAAAATCTTAAAAGGTTCATGTCCGTCATCACACGTATCACATTCGGTGTGTCTGGGACAAGATCCCTCATGCCTTATTGTAATTTTCAGGGCACTCCAGGGTCTTTTATAATGAAATAATTCAGGAGAATTTCCTATTGTTTTGCAAGATGTACTTCCCGCATGTTGGAGTACACGCCCATATTTCTCTGTCTTCTCTTTAGGGGAAAATGTACGATTTGATAGACTACTTAAGATATACGATGCTACAGTAGTCTTGCCTACTCTACTTGCAGTTCCAGCAACGGTAATTATTTTCATCTGTAAATGTTAAAAATTCTAATCAAATTCAAAATAACAAACCTAACTACCTGTTTTCAGAAGATCCTCGTATTCGTTCATAAAATACCTGATTGTGGATAATACTGGATTAGGCGCAGTTTGTCCAAGTCCACATAGAGACGCAGTTTTTGTAACATACGCCATTTCTTTTAAATCTTCTATATCACTTCTACATCCATTTCCTTCGGTTATTCTTGTCAATATATCCAGCATCTTTTTTGTACCAACTCTACAAGGAACACATTTCCCGCAAGACTCATCCTGCACAAAATCCATAAAATATTTTGAAATATCAACCATTGACGTATCGCTATCCATAACAATTAGACCTCCAGATCCCATGATAGCTCCAACTTCCTTTACAGTTTCATAATCAATCGGTAAATCCAGGTGTTCTGCAGGCACACAACCACCTGAAGGACCTCCCATCTGTGCCGCCTTGAATTCACGACGACCGGGTATGCCGCCTCCTATATCAAAGATAATCTCTCTAAGAGTTGTACCCATTGGAACCTCTACTAACCCGGTATTTTTTACTTTTCCCGCCAATGCAAATATTTTAGTTCCCGTGCCATTCTTCGTGCCAAGTTGTTTATACCATTCCGAACCGTTAGAAAGAACCACAGGTATATTAGCTAATGTTTCTACATTATTAATATTAGTAGGTTTATTCCATAATCCGGAATTTGCAGGAAAAGGAGGCCGTGGACGCGGCATTCCCCTTTTACCTTCAATGGAAGCAATTAAAGCGGTCTCTTCACCACAGACGAAAGCACCTGCCCCCATCTTGATCTCCAGATCAAAATTGAACTCGGTTCCAAGGATATTGTTTCCAAGTAAATTCAATTCTCTGGCCTGCGCAATAGCATTCTTAAGATGGGCTACTGCAATTGGATATTCAGCGCGTACGTAGATAAAGCCTTTTTCAGAGCCGATCGTGTGCGCGGCAATAAGCATGCCCTCAATTACTGCATGGGGATCGCCCTCTAATACAGCTCTGTCCATAAACGCCCCGGGGTCACCTTCATCAGCATTACATATTACATATTTAGTATCACTTTTTGCCTTTCTACAAAATTCCCACTTAAGCCCGGTTGGGAACCCGGCACCACCACGCCCCCTTAAACCGGAACGTGTAATCTCATTAATCACATAATTCGGGTCAACGTCAAGAAGTGCCATTGCAAATGCTTCGTATCCTTTTCTGGCTATATAGTGTTCAACATTTTTCGGGTCAATTATTCCGCAGTTTCTAAGAACAATCTTTTTTTGTTTACTATAAAAAGGGATGTCCTTTAAATAAGGTATTTTTTTACCGGCTTCCGCATAACAAAGTTTATTTATAACCTCACCCTTTAAAGCTGTACTGGAAATAATATCAGGTACAATATCAGTCGTAACTCTGCCATAGAAGATCCTTCTATGAGAAAAGGCTCCGGGCGGGTTAATAGTCATCACAGGTGCCCTTGCACACAATCCCTGGCAGCCGGTCTCTATAACCTCAACCTTGTCTGTCAGTTTTTGTTTCTTAACCTGCTTTCTAAATTCATCGTATACCTCTTCAGCACCTAAGGCACGACAACCAGTCATACAGATAGATACCTTAACCTTATCCTGGTTGAACTTTTTCTCACCAGACTTTCTCATAGAAACCAGATCATCATACGACTTCAACCTTTTCAGCATTTTATCTCCTAAGCATTATCACCTGTATACCTGTCAACAATGTCCGTCACAGTATCAGTAGTCAGCTTGCCAAAATATCTATCATCTACCATCATTACCGGTGCAAGAAAGCATGTTCCTATGCAAGCCACAGTTTCCAAAGTAAATTGATAATCTGCCGTTGTCTCTCCTTCGACTACGTTTAATTGATCCTTTACCTTTTGTTTCACATCATTCACACCCTTTACATGACAGGCTGTACCGGTACAGATCTTTATTGCATGTCTACCACGAGGTATAAGAGTAAACTGTGAATAAAACGTAACAATGCCAAAAATCCTTGTCAACGGAACATCCATTAACCTTGATACCTCTTTCAGTGCCTGTTTCGGTAGATATCCATATTCATCCTGAGTTTGCTGCAAAGCTGCTATCAGGTTAGAGTCTTTGTCATTGCCATATCCTGCAACAATTTTTTTCACAGGCCTCAAATCTATGGTCTTTTCTGCCACATCTTCTCCTTAACATAATTAACCGCATTCCTGAAAATGGCAATCCCATCGCCTTCTGCCTTAAGTCCTTCCCTGGTCCATCTCGGATGCTGGGTTGGCTCTATATAACGCTCAGGATGAGGCATCATACCAAGCACTCTTCCTGTAGAGTCACAGATTCCGGCTATATTTTCCAATGAACCGTTAGGATTCCATGGATAATTTGCTATATTACCATCTTTATCAACATATTTAAATATTATTTGTCCTGATTTACCAAGATTCTCCAACTCTCCCCCATTACCTGCCACAAACTTTCCCTCTGCATGTGCTATCGGGACATATAACATACAATCGTTATCAATAAAAACAGACTTATCTGAAAACGACTTTAAATATACCCACCTATCTTCAAATTTGTTGGAATCGTTATAAGTTAGAGTAAATTCCTGTCTATATTCATTAGAAGAAGGTTGAGTCCCGTTTCTTCCCGGTAATAATCCCATCTTTATTAAAACCTGGAAACCGTTACATATCCCTATCACCAGCTTACCATCGTCAACAAATCGTGTAAGCTCATCCAATAAATGATGCCTGAGCTGGTTCGCCAAAACCTTCCCTGCGGCAATGTCATCTCCATATGTAAATCCACCCGGTAAAACAAAAATGTGATAAGAACCTAAAAGTCCTTTATCCTTAACTAATTGGTTTACATGTACTAAATCAACATCGGCACCGGCTTTTTCAAGGGCATACCTCGTCTCATAATCACAATTGGTTCCCGCCGTGCGCAGGATTATTGCCTTTGGCTTATTATCAGGTGTTTCAGTTTTTAAAGTCATATTTTTATATTACAATCTCAGGGTTGCCTGCCATGCCTCCTTAAGATCAGAAATTTTTTCTGAAATCACATTCTTTCCGCCCTGTGATTGAATGGTAAAAACATCATTATCCAAAACCTTCCCCATACAACCATATGGGATACCACTAATTGTCTCCTCAAATTCTTTCTGTTTCTCCGGCTGTACTTCAACAATGAATCGCGAATTAGACTCAGAAAAAAGAATAATATCATCCCGATCAACTCCTGTTTCAACCGGCACTCGAGACAAATCAAGCTCTATTCCGTACCCGCCTGCAAAACTCATCTCTGCAGCCGCAACAGCAAGCCCTCCCTCCGAACAATCATGACACGACCGGACCAAACCTTTTCCTGTTGCATTGGCAAGCAAATCCATAGTTTTCTTTCCAACCTCTCTGTCTACTTTTGGAACTGAGTTGCCTTTAAAACCATGGATATCGTAATAATGTGAACCTCCAAGTTCATCTTTTGTCATACCTAAAATATAAATCAGATTATCAGGTGACTTCACATCCATGGAAATTGCCCTGGTAACGTCCGGCATTACACCGATAGCAGAAATCAATAGAGTCGGCGGTATGGAGATAGTTTTATCGCCAGATTTAAACTCATTATTCAGACTATCCTTACCGGATATAAACGGAGTTTCATAGTATATTGCCATATCGTAACACGCCTTTGCCGCCCTGACAAGGCCACCCAGGCATACAGGTTTATCAGTATTACCCCAGCAAAAGTTGTCAAGCAGGGCAACCATTTCCAGATTGCCACCCACGGATATTATTTGTCTCAGTGCTTCATCAATTGCCGAAGCCGCCATGTGATAAGGGTCTATATCTCCGTATTTGGGATTCATCCCATTCGATACAATTATTCCTTTGCCGGAGCTTAAAACCGGCCTGATTATGCATGCATCACCCGGACCATCATTATCCACTCCCTGCAACGGTTTCAAAACGCTTCCGCCCTGCACTTCATGATCATATTGCCGGATTACCCACTCTTTGCTACAAACGTTCCATGAAGATAGAACCTTTTTCAAATCTTCACCATAGTCCTTCTTCACTTTTATGTCCGGCTCTTCATGAGAGGGTGAACGCCATACTGCCTTGCGTATAATCCTGGGCAGCCCATCATGTAAGAACTCCATCTCTATATCAGCAACATCCTCGCCTTTGTATCTTAACCGTAATCTTTTATCTCCCGTAAACTCTCCAATAAATGTAGCTTCTACATCTTCTCTCTGAAAAACTTCCCTGATTTCTTCCATGTTCTCCGGAGGTACAGAAAGTACCATTCTCTCCTGAGCCTCAGAAATCCAAATCTCTGAATAAGAGAGTCCATCATATTTAAGAGGTACTTTTTCAAGATCAACAACAGCCCCAAGTTCTTCTCCCATCTCACCCACAGCAGAAGAGAGGCCTCCCGCACCACAATCAGTAATATTGTTATACAAACTACGATCCAGCGCCTTCATGAGTGCGTCAGTAACCTTCTTTTCCATTATTGGATCGCCAATCTGTACCGCACCTCCGGACACTACCTCGGATTGGTGTGTTAACTCTACAGATGAAAATGTTGCCCCGTGGATACCATCTCTTCCGGTTCTGCCGCCCACAAGTAAAATCAAGTCACCCTTGTGCGATTTTTTTTCACACTTATCCTTTGAAATCAATCCAACGTTTCCACAATAAACAATTGGATTACTCGTGTATCTTTTATCAAAGAATACAGCACCGTTTGCAGTAGGTATCCCCATACGGTTGCCATAATCCCTGACACCGCCCACCACTCCCTTAAATATTCTTTTTGGATGGAGAACCCCTTCCGGTATCATTTCCTGGCCAATATCCAGAGGCCCGAAACAAAAAACGTCTGTATTTAAAATTGGCTTTGCACCCAGACCTGTACCTAAAGTATCCCTGATGACACCGCCAATTCCGGTATTTGCCCCGCCATAAGGTTCAATTGCTGATGGATGATTATGCGTTTCAACCTTGAAACAGATATTATAATTTTCATCAAACTCAATGATACCGGCGTTATCTTTAAATACAGAAACGCACCACGATTTATCTAATTCTGAAGTCGCTTTCATTACCGTATTGGCCAGAAGGTTATCAATAAGCTCTCCGTCGCAATCTATCATTCCCCTGAATGTTTTATGCATACAATGTTCAGACCATGTCTGAGCAATTGTTTCAAGTTCAACGTCGGTAGGATTCCTGCCAAGAGTGGTAAAATACTTCTGAACAGCCTTCATCTCCTCGAGACTTAAATACAACTGCCCCTCCTGACTGATCGACAGGAGTTGCTCATCGTCTGCATTCAATATCTCAAGCGTATGCCTGTGGAAGACGTACTCTATTGCTTCATTCTTATCCTCATAAAACAAATTATCTTTGTTTATGAAAACATCTTCTATAATTTTGTTGGCCAGTACCTTATCAGCAATAGCCTCAACCTGTTCAATTGAAAGTGAACCTGCTACCAGGAATCTCTTTGCCGTTTTGACAGATCTTGCACTCATGCCTAGATCTCTAATCCCCTTAATCACAGTAGATTCCACGGGATCCATTACACCCCGTTTACGGGTCACTTCAATCGTATAAACAGTATTATCCCTATGCCCTGCCTGAATGTCAGCAGGTTGCTCTGACGAACCATTGATGCAGGCGTAATCCTGCGTCAATCCATCAATTAACAGTTCACTGCAAATACGTTTGATTTCGTCTTTAGACAACTCTCCATCTATCAGGTACACCTGTACCGTACGGATTTCATCCACAGATGTAATTCCAATATTTGCTATCTCTGAGGCTACTTCATTTCCGATGGCATCCGGAAAATTTGCCTTAGTAAATACCTCTATCCTTTTTTCCATTTTTTCTTATCACGTACTGCTTTTGACTTTTTCAATCTTTTTAAAATCTTATTGTCGTTTCCCTTCTCCAGGTCATTTAACGTAGACTTTACTTCTTTAGAAAAACATTTCAGCGCCTTAATTATTCTCGCCTTATTCTGCTTGCAGATACCCAACCATAGATCCGGGTCTCCCGAAGCAACCCTTGTGGTATCCCTTAAACCGCTGGCAGCAAACTTCCAATATTTCTCATCAATCACGCTCACAAGGCCGGAAGCAACTAAATGAGGTAAATGGCTGACTAATGCAACAATCTCATCATGTTTAGAAGGCGTCATGATACTTACTTCAGCTCCCAATGCCTTCCACATTTTCGATAACCTTGTTATACATTTCTTTGAATTAAGGCTTGTGGGTGTCAGCACACAGACACTACCTTCAAAAAGGTCCGGCCTTGCCGACTCAATACCCCTTTGTTCTGAACCTGCCAGTGGATGTGCGCCTATAAAGTTTGGCCTGTCCCCTTTATGCTTACTCTTTATCTCCTTGTTTATTTGAGAAACTATATAATTCTTAGTACTTCCGACATCAGTAAGAATGGCTGATGTCTTCATCAAAGGGATTATTTTCCTTGCAAGATCCGGTATAAGGTCCACGGACGTTGCCAATATTATAATATCTGCCTGTTTTACGGCTTTTTCAATATTGATTGTACCTTCGTCAATGGCTTTAGCCCTAAGTGCCTTATTTATTGAGGTTCTACGGTGCCCGACACCTATAATTGACCCGGCCAAACCTCTTTCCTTCAGGCCAAGACCTATTGAGCCACCTATCAAACCTGTCCCTATTATGGCAACAATTCCAAAGTTCATTTAGTATTTTTTCCACAAAAAAACTTAAAATATTTCACGAAAGCAGAGTAAATTTCGAGTGCTGATGTTAACCTCGTTAAAGAATTTTGTCAAATTTAATTAATCTATATTCCCTTGATTTGCATAAAAAAACTGCTAAAATTGCAACTATCCTCAATTCAACAACTTAAGGTATTGTAAACTTTATAATTGTTAGATATGGATTGTTATGAAGAAAGACAAACTGAAAGGCAAAGACAAAGAAAAGGAAAAAGACAAACAAAATACCGAGAATATAATTCTTGAATTAGATAAACGTATTAGCGCGCTACATGATAGCACAGAAGAAGATTCATCTGCTCAAATAAAAGAACTGGAAGAGCAGAAAACATCCCTTCTAAAAGAAATGTATTCCAATCTTGCACCCTACGAGATTGTAAAGGTTGCACGCCATCCTCTCAGGCCTCCTGTATCTGATTACATAAAAATGATGGTTGTTGATTTTATAGAACTACACGGGGACCGTAATTACGGAGACGATAGAGCCATAACTACAGGTTTTGGTAGTATTGGCGGCAAAAAAGCTTTGATAATCGGCCAGCATAAAGGAAAAACAACAAAGGAGAGAATTGACTGCAATTTTGGTATGCCCAATCCTGAGGGATATCGAAAGGCGTTACAAAAAATGAAACTGGCAGAAAAATTTCATTTACCCATAATCACCCTGATTGATACGCCGGGTGCAAATCCTGATATAGGAGCAGAAGAGCGTGGCCAGGCGCATGCAATAGCCATAAACATTGCAGAAATGAGCAAACTCCGAACCCCCGTAATATGCATCGTCATTGGCGAGGGCGGAAGCGGCGGTGCACTGGGAATAGGTGTGGGTGATAAATTTTCGATTCTTGAGTATGCATACTGCTCTGTTATCTCACCGGAAGGTTGTGCGGCTATCCTGTGGAAGAGCAAAGACAATGCAGAGGACGCTGCCAATGCACTGAAATTAACTGCAAAGGAATTGTTCAAGCTGGGAATAGTAGATGAAGTAATACCGGAACCAACAGGAGCAGCACACAGTAACCCGGAAGAAATGTCTAAGATATTAAAAGAAACAATCATTAGATATATAGACGAACTCCAGGCAATACCTTTAGACAAATTAATCGAGAAAAGATATAAGAAATACAGGAAGTTTGGCAGTTTCCTGGGTGGAGAACAGGCAGCAACTAAATGAGAAAAACACAAGAGGAAATTTTACTTTGGTTAAAGAAGAAGGCAGGTGGAAGGTTCTTCTAGATCCAGAAAATAATATACAGTAAGGACAATGTTGTGAGACAAATATTATTAGATATTGCAAAAAGAGTCAGCATTAATGTTAATCAATTGCAGAATGAGGTTGAGGAGTGGTTTAAGGGTAAATTTGAGAAGCTCGCCAAAATCAAAGAATCTCTCCAGGAAACCAGTTCATGTACATACGAAAACCAAACCACTCTTTTTGGTAAAGAGCGAGAGTATCTGATTGATTTACATAAGGGAATCCTGGAAGAAGGAAAGTACGAAACGGAAGATATGAGAATCTTAGTACAGAATATTTTTAACGACTATGATGAAGCAATCCGTAAATATCGTGGAATCATACCCCTGGACTACTCCATACATATAATCCCGGACAAAGCCCATGCGGAAGAAGGCAGTGAAATCGAAGCAGAAATTCTGCATTTTTTTCCATCAAATTGCAAAAGAGAAGAAATCACACAGCAAGTAACAGAAATTATTAAACATATCCAGGAAACGTCCTTTTCTGATACACCAATCTGGGTCAAGGTAACCCAACACAAAGAGAAACAATAGAAAACAAAATATGCCCGTATCCAATATGCTTAATCTTGCAATCCTTATCTCTGGCAGTGGGACAACACTCCAGAATCTAATTGATAGAATAAATGATAAAACTCTTAATGCCAATATTCAAATCGTGATTAGCAGCGCTCCGGACACTCATGGTATAAAGAGAGCAGAACAAAACAGTATTCCTGTAGCCATAGTAGAACGTAAAGGTTTTGATAACTCAGACAATTTCAGCAACACAATAATAAACGAAATTGAAAAATATTCTGTAGACTTAATAATACTTGCCGGTTTCTTACACCTCTTTAAGATACCTGATAAATATACCGGCAAGGTAATGAACATTCACCCGGGACTAATTCCTTCTTTCTGCGGTAAAGGATATTATGGACATCACGTCCACGAAGCCGTTATTGAAAGTGGAGTCAAGGTCTCAGGCTGTACTGTTCACTTTGTTGACAACGAGTACGATTGCGGACCCATTATAATCCAGAGAGTTGTTCAAGTACATGAAGATGACTCTCCGGAGACACTTGCACAAAGGGTTTTTAAAGAAGAATGCATAGCATATCCCGAAGCAATAAACCTCTTTGCTGAAGGGAGATTAAAAATTGAGGAAAGAAAGGTCAGAATTTTAAACCAATAATTAATTATGAAAAACAATAATACATCAAAAACCGGACAATATTCATTTTTGCTTATCAAGAAACTTTTAATCATTTCAATAGTATGCCTGCTTATATTGCAGAAAAGCACTCCATCCTCTGCAATCTCTGTATTGAGGGTTGAGCCTTCAGTAATCGAACTTCAGAATCAAGCCTTCTTCAATTTAAGGAGAGGTAAATTTCTTGAGGTTTTTAAGAATTGCGAAGAATTACTGACAATCAACAAAAAGAGTACTCTCGCCTACGAACTACTGGGCGTTTCATATGCCGGAATCGGAAGATACGACAAGGCACAGGAAGTGATTGAATCTTTAAAAGACATTACCAAGGATTCATCACTGTTACATCTATGCAAAGGGATGATCTTGCATTCCCTGCAGAAACTTGATGGGGCAATTGCAGAGTGCCAGGAGTCCATAACCATAGACCATGACAATCCCATCGCACACTATGTCATTGGCAGGGTATATTTAGACAAAAAAGATTTTAATAAAGCTGAAGAATACCTGAGGAAGGCCGTTGAAAAGGAACCGGAGCTTGCTGCGGCGTACACCGGCCTGGGCGTAAACTATCTGCTCCAGGGAAAAATGGAAGAATCTTTCAAGTACTATAATAAGGCTCTTGCAATCAATCAGGACGAACACATGGCACGAATGGGCCTTGCCACAATATTCATAGGATTAAAGGGCTACGAAAACGCTATAGAACAATATAACATTGTAATCAAGAAGATACCCACTTTTATAAGGGCCCGTCAAAACCTGGCCGCACTCTATCTTCAAATAGGCAGGTTTCAGGATGCAATCGTACAATCCGGCGAAATCCTGAATATCGATCCAAAGATAGCTCCTGTATATCTGATCCTGGCCAGATCTTATTCCTACTCCGATAATCTTGACGATGCTGTTAAAAACATTAAAAAGTTTATAGATCTACAGGAATCTTCCTATGAGGGGCATTACCTCCTGGGAATTTTCCAGATGGCAAGCGGAGATAATGAATCTGCTAAGAAAGCGTTAGAAAAGGCCGGGAGTATAGATGCTGAGCAAGGCAACATAATGGTCGCAAACGCTCTAATTAATCACATCGAAGGTAACTATAATACAGCAGAAACCTTTCTTCAGAAGGCACAAAGCTTAACCCGGGAAATCAATAACCAGATAATCAACATATTCTTAACAAACCTTTACCTGTCGCAGGAAAAACACGCACCATCAAAAGAGAGTTTAAATATATCCGGCGGTTTTATAGATGGATTCAGGCCTGACAACCTTGATCTAAAATCTGACAGCAAAACAAGCCAGTCTTTCACCCACACAAACCTTGCGATCTTTTTCTACCTTAACAAATGGTATGACAAGGCAATCAAGACGTGCGACACCGCATTAGCAATCTATCCGGACAATCCTATTACTCTGTATGTAAAGGGTAAATCACTTATAGATAAAAAAGATTATAATCAGGCCCTTTTGCAATTTAAGAAGATCGTTGAAATACAACCTGACTTTTTATCTCCGCATTATGATTTAGCAAAACTCTACCTTATAATAGGTGACAATGATAAAGCTATTGAAGAATACAAGAGAACAGCAGAGTTAGACCCAAAGGATGCATCAGTCCATCTCTCTATAGGAAATATATATACCAGGCTGGGGAAAAATGATGAAGCTTTAGCTGAATACAAACAGGTCCTGACTCTGGCACCTGATTCTCCGGTTGGATACAATGAACTGGCTTATATCTATGCAGAAAGTGAAACCAATCTGGACCAAGGTCTGGAATATGCACTAAAAGCGGCCAAGTTAGCCCCAAAGGATGCATCGATACTGGATACGTTAGGCTGGGTACACTTTAAGAAAGGCAATTTTGAAAAAGCTATCGAAGGCCTGAAATCTTCAGTCGAATTAAGACCAAATTCACCAACAATAAGATACCACCTTGGAATGGCACTTTATAAAAACAGTGATCTCAACAACGCCTTAAATGAATTCAGGAACTCTCTAGCAATCTCGGTAAGATTTAATGAATCATCACAGTCTAAGGAAATGATTAGATTGATTGAAGGCCAGTTGGGTCAAACAAAATAAGAATACTTGTACAGGACTTCATGAATCACCTCTACAAAAATTCTAGCTTTAAAAAAATAATATAGTTAATATGAGAAAATACCTGCTACATGTCTTAATCATATCATTTGTATTCTTTCTAACACCTACTACACAGGCAGCATCAGACGTGGAAACGACTATAGATGAAGACAAACAGGCAGCAAAAGAAAATCCTGATGATGCAACAGTTTATTTTGATCGCGGTGTTGACTATCTCAAATCAGGCATGTATAAAGAGGCGATTGAGGAATTTAAGCAGGCAACAGAGATCGACCCTGATTATGCAGAGGCTCATAAAACTCTCGGCTACGTCTATTTAAATTTCTACATGAATAAAGAGGCAATTGAGTCGTTAAAGCAGGTAGTAAGGATTAACCCTGATGCAACATCTCACTATAATCTTGGTTTTGTCTATGACAGATCAGGCATGTATAAAGAGGCGATTGAGGTATACAAGCGTGCAATATTTATTAACCCTGATTATATAGATGCTTATAATTATCTTGGTAAGGCCTATGGTGAACTGGGCATGTATAAAGAAGCGATTGAGGTGTTAAAGGTTGCAATAGAGAGAGACCCAGAACATGCAATGTCTTATTATAATCTCGGCATTCTTTATAATTCATCAAACGATAAAGACTCTGCCTTAGAGCAGCACGAAATACTAAATGGACTTGGCTTCGATCTGGCAGATAAACTGTTTGGATTAATCAGAAAATAATTCAGGGGGAAGAGATCCTGCCTCAAACCACGTCTTACCCGCCACACTACTCGTCGGGCAGGCCTGCCAAACAAACCATCGCCAGCCCGGAAGACTTGGTCGGAAGGGGGGCTGGTGGCCGTGCAGAAAGTGCCTGAAGTTGGAGTTGCTTCCAGGTGCAGGCCGGTTATTTGGAATATACTTGACACTTTAAAAACGTTTTTTATATAATCTTGCCCTTGTTTATAACGTATCTGAAAATTCTATAACATTTCGAATGAATTTGCCCTTCAGGTCAACCATGCGGGTAATCATACCGATAGCATTTATAGATACT
>Ga0187827_10005194_pt1 | contig 15546 bp, 14 predicted proteins | sample ETNtaG_39_FD_167969 | JGI IMG/M metagenome (GOLD analysis project Ga0187827, IMG submission 167969) | Marine microbial and viral communities from oxygen minimum zone, Eastern Pacific Ocean - ETNP2014_SV_150_PacBio MetaG (Illumina Assembly) | ecosystem: Environmental > Aquatic > Marine > Hypoxic...
TGTGTACAGGTTTATTGGTATTTTTATTAAAGTGGTTATGTACAAAAATAAAGACTGGAAAAACGAAAAAGTTGGAAACTGTGTAAATTTAGGAATAAATTCATCTCCATAAAAAAACCCCCACTGAGACTTATACATCAAACCTAATGCCGGCTCAAAATAAAATCTTCCATCATCAGACGGTGGCAGAATAAAATAAGAGAAAATGATATTAAATAGCCAGGCAAACAATAAGAAATAAAATGTGCGTTTAGATGACAGAACACATAATATATCTTTTTTAATATTATTATTAAAACCCATTGTTATTAGAGATGAATGTTGTATTGTTTTGGGTAAAGCCACACTTATAAACCACAAATAATTTAACAGATACTCCCAAGCAAGATCGTGGCATTTTTTTAAACACGTCGATTGTCCAGAATTGTATTAGTTGTATTAGTCACATATTGTTAGCACAATTGCCTAACCCATCTATTAATAATCACACTGCTAGCTATGACCTTTACTTCTTATATTTTTTCTTATATATTAAACCTATCATGATAATACCTAATTTAAATGATTTCCAAAAATCCGATGTAATTTTAGAATCTCCAATTCGCTCTTTATAATTAACAGGAATTTCAACACATTTCATTTCATTTTTAATTGTTAATATCATAAACTCTGGATTAAAATGTGAGCCTTTAACACTAAATTGGCCCTGTATCTTTTCCAAACTATCTTTTTTTATAATCTTCATAGTGCATCCTACATCGGTTAGACAGGGGCCGTTATGTAAATATTCCAATAGCTTTGCAACTATTACATTCCCCACTCTCAAAAACCAGTTCATTTTCGCACCACTCCAAATAAGAGATTTCGAGGTCCTTGTTCCAAATATCACATCAAATTCATCCACATAAGCCAGAAACTTGAAAATATCTTTCGCAATAAAAGTGCCATCAGGCTCAGCCACGACAATATAATCACCTTTAGCCTCTTTTAGGCCTCTTTGTAATGCGGCCCCATACCCCTGTGTTTTTTCATTGAAATATTTTGCCTTAGATTCTTTAATTATTCTAGCACTGTTATCTATTGAGTTATTATCTACAGCTATCACTTCATCCACCACTCCCGTAGAAAGAAAATCTTCTATGCAAGCTTTCACTCCCTTTTCTTCATTGTATACCGGAAGTACTATTGAAATTCTTTTTTGATTCCACATTCTAAATTAATTTATTTTTCCAGGTTTTAGGTGTCTTTTCATTTACTATTTCTAAATCAAAATTATAATGAAACGGTTTAATCCCTCTTTTCTTAATCCAATCTATCATTTCTTTTAAACCGTCTTTCAAATTATATTCTGTCTTATAATCCAGCAACATCCGAGCTCTATCTGCACTGCATGTCGCCAATACAACTTCCTGAGGTCGTCCTTTTTCATAAATAGGTTTAAGTTTAAAATCTAGCAACTCTGCAATAACTTCAGCTAATCTGTTTATCGTTATGAACTCTTCATCAGGCCCAATGTTGATTACTTCTTCTACAACATTCTCTTGAAATGCCATTCTTTCTAAACACTGAATGGTATCATGGATGAAAGAAAAACATCTTTTTTGGTTTCCATCTCCATAAAGTATTGGCTGTTTTCCCTGCAACATCCTATTTATAAATATTGCTGCAACGTTTCTATAAGGATCGTCATATTTTTGACGAGGGCCTATAATATTATGTGGAACCGCAATGACATATTCCATCCCGTGCACTTTTGATAAATTTCTTAAAAAAGACTCTCCGGCAACTTTTCCAATTCCATACGGGTCAACTGGTTTCGGTATCATATCTTCAGTAAAGGGCACTTCATTACTGCCATATCTTGCCATGCTCGAGCAATAAATAAATCTTTTAACGTTATTTGAGATTGCTGCGGTAATTATAGCCACTGATGTAGTTACAATATTTTGAGTAACAAGATGCGGACAGAATACACTTAATCCCTCATAGGCAGTTGAAGCGCAATGAAAAACGACATCACATCCTCTCATAATCTTTTTCATTGAGTTTAAAAAGTTACAATCATACTGATAAAACTCTACTTCAGGTGAAACATTATCAATGTAACCACCTATAAGATTATCACAACCCACAACATGGTAACCTTTTTTAATTAACCGATCAGCGAGATGTGATCCTAAAAAACCAGCTACGCCGGTTATGAACACTTTATCTTTTGATTTATTCATATTGACCTCCTTTAACCATTGCATCTTTCAATTCTTTTTTTAGTATACAGAACTACGGTCTCCATTAAGCAAGTTACACAATATCCACTCAGGAAATAAAAGATAGGCATAATTGGAGCCCTGAATCTATCATGGGAAACAGGACTTGAGAGCCCAATAAAATAAACAAGAATTATTAGCATTAAAAATAATATCCATTTATCATGTTTGTTTTTAAACATTAATATAATACCAAGCAAACTCATTAAGTAAATTAACATTAGGTGTCCTTTAATAAATCCCCATAGGAATACAAAGGACTTAAAATCACCATTTGACCATAATATTTTTAGAGCCGGTACAGTGCTGCCAATATCTCCAAAGTCTTTTATTTTAAGTTCCTTGCGCAGTTCATCTCTGCCCGCCCTACTATAAAGGAACTCTGGCGGGGGAGAGTTCAATAGCAATTTCGGCACTCTTCTAAATACTACTATAAGATAATCTTTAAGAGAACATATTATAATATTCTTGGCAGTACTACTATAATATATACTAGCATCGGCTATTGACAGCCCTTCCCTCTGTGCCATTGTAGAATACCTTTCGTGTAATCCACTTGTTGCTTCTGTAAATGAAATACCATCTTGATATGCTTTCAAATAAGCAGCATGATAGAATAACAAATGCTGTCCCTGAGCAGATGTTATATCAGAATTGCCGGTTGCATAGTAATTTCTAATCTTCCAACCACCAACAAGTACAACCTGAAAAGACATAAACAATATAATACACATAGACATTTCCCTCATATTGAACCTTTTCATTTTATATAAATATAAAAGCAAGAAAAGGACAATTGCCAAAGACAATAAATAAGCTACTGGTTTGGTTAATGCTGCCATTCCCAAAAAGAATGAGCTTAGCAAGATATATAGATAGGAGTTATTAACCTGTATAAACTTGATAATATAGTAAATAAAAAGTGTCATTAAAAACGCAAGCATTGTGTCAGGGTATTCATAATTATTTGCCCAAAAGAAACTACTTAAATCAAAGATGGCTAATAAAGCGGCTGTACATCCTATATAGTAATTAAAAATATTTCCTATTCTATAAACCATGTATATTGTCGCCGCGTTGAATAATAGAAAAATTATCCTTACAATCTCATTAGCTGTTTCTCCAACCCCAACCATAGTGTAAATGACATAATACATTAGTGGAAACACTGGTGTTCGCCATGAAGTTGTGATTAAATTATTACTTGAATCCCTCTCTCCAAAAGAGTACTTTCCATCACTATATAGATTAGCAGCAATAATTGTAAAAGATCTTTCACCAGTTACTGCAAAATCCGGAAAGTTGCGATACACATGAGAATATAAATATGCTTGAGAGATGATCATAATAATAAGAATATAGAAATGTAAATATTTTATTTTTCCAGACATTTTATACACATTTCCTCCCAAAAGCGCTACTTAATGCTTTGTAATCGACAGTATTGAGGACATAGATAGTACTCTTTTTGCAAAAAACAATGGGATCATTGCTTGAAAAGATTACCGCATAACTTTTCAACAAAGTAATGTAGAATTTGCTCAAATGTGGTATGAGTCTCAGGCAAGTAACAAACAATGAAATGTTAAACACTACACCAATTAGGATCGTCCTTTTTAACGATCAATACTATCTGCCTTGCCAAAAGGCCTTTCCATGCCTTTGCAATAAACATTTCACAAGGAACAATATAGTATTTGTATTTTACATATACTTGTGAGGTAAGAATTTTCTTGTTTACAGAATAATGGTCAATATCATCTCTTGACCGTCCATTAAATAGCAACTTGATTAAGCCAATAAATGCGTAACAAATATTAGGGGTTATATCGATCTTTTTAATTCTATAGCCTGCAATTCTTACCAGCTCTTTTACGGTTTTAATCGTGAAAACCTCAAGTGAGATCTGTCCATTAGGCCAGTTCTACTATAATTAAAAGCTCCAAGCATTAAAGAAAATCTTATAGTCCAAGTTGCCACATTCGGTACCGAAATGATAATTTCACCATCCTTCTTCAAATATTGATTAAATCTTTCCAGAATAACCCATGGGTTACGTAAATGTTCAAGTATGTCAGCAAACAATATTACGTCATATTCATTAGTTATTAAATAGTTATCACTCTCAACATCAAACACGAAGACTTTGTCGAGTTTATTCCGCGCAATTTCAGCCTCTTGCTCAGAAATAGTAACACCTTCGACATAGTTCCCATTATTTTTGATTATTTCTCCTAGCGCTCCGGAACCACAACCAATATCTAAAATTCTCAAGCCACGTTTATTCTCCAAGTGATTGATTATAGCCAGATTTATGTCCTCATAAACTATCATTTGATTTAAAAAAGACACTATCCCCAGTTCAATGAGGAAATACAACACATGGAATAATATTTTATTCTATGTGCGTGAAAGTAAAATACAGGAACAACTACAAACATCTAACAACTAAATCATATTTCTGCAACCCGTATCATAGTTGGTAAAAGGGTTCAGTAGAAAATTCTATCAGTCTTGCAAGACGTTTCTTGCCCAAGAAGACTGATTTTGCTAAACTTAGTTACCAAGAACTTACTCGTATTGAATATCTTATAAATAGTAGACCACGGAGGTACCTTAAGTTTAAAACACCATTGCAGATCTTTAACTCATGTGTTGCACTTCCTCGTTGAATTCATTATCAGAATTTACTTATCATCAATTGACACAGGCTCAATATTAAACAAACCAAGAAAAAATGAAGAAAAAACCACCTGCGTACCGATTGCAAATATTATTGTTCCAAGCAACGCAAGTTTTGTTGATAGAATATCAACCTGGCCAGGCAAATAGCTATCAGAGAGCATGAACTGATAAATTCTAAGTCCGGCATAACTGAGAACGAAAAACCCTATACCACAAAACAGGCTTCCTAGAATTATCCCTTTTTCAAGGGTCAAATAAGAAAATAGATGACCTAAAAAGCTTTTATCAACTCTCAGTCTTCTGATTTGGCTAAAGCCCAGAGTGGCGATACTCAGCAAAACTGCCTGAACACCCAAAACTACACATATCAGTCCAATTAGAGATGCACCAATTCCGAGTGGTTGAACCTTATCTAACATAATTACCACGCTTCCTCCGATACCCCCAATAATTAAAAAAAGGCCCGGTACAAAGAACAACCAAACAGGGCAGAAAAGAAGCATAAGGCGCAAGTGTCTCCATCCATCAGAAAACGATCGCAAATGAGGTCGCCGTCCTCGCTGGTCTCGATGAAGATCAGTGGGTATCTCAACAATATTTACTTTCAATAGTGATGCCTTAACAATCATTTCTGAGGCAAACTCCATACCCCCTGATTTTAGACCAAGACGTTCAAAGGTCTCTTTAGTTAGTCCTCTCATCCCACAATTGACATCTGAGATGTTACACTTAAAGAGAATATTTACCACCTTTGTTAAAAACGGAGTACCAAAATATCTATGGAGAAACGGCATGGCCCCATGATCTATGGTTCCCTTAAAACGAGATCCCATGACCAGCTCCGCACCATTTCTCAATTCCTCGACAAAACGAGGGATATGCGAGAACTCGTAAGAGAGATCCGCATCAAGAAAAATGATAAACTTCCCCTGAGCCTCTGCAAAACCTGCAAACAACGCATTACCATACCCTGCTGTCTTGGCGATACTAACTCGCGCGCCCTCTACTTGTGCAATCTTAGTACTTCTATCAGTGGATCCATTGTCGGCAACAACAACTTCTCCTAAAATATCTGCTTCTGCCAATGCCTTTTTAGCCCGACGAATACACTCCTCTATAGTTTTCTCTTCATTCAAACAGGGTAATACAACGCTCACTTCACATTTATTTGTATCCATAGTTTTTTTAATACTTTAAAAGTTGTAAAATATCAGAATAAAAGCTCTTTAAGGAGTGATTGCACTCGTTTCATTGAAAGACAAACCCGCACAGACAAGTTAACTCTTCATCCACTTCAAAAACTTACTTGCTTGAACCATCTGTCGAGGGTGTGTTATAAGCATTCCTAACTGTTTCAGTATATAACCTAGTCTAAAATAGAATTTGCGAAACATATCGGTCCTGGCCTTGTCAACCTCCTCAGGCGAGATAGTGCCGGTGTCAAGTATCGACCTCCCACCAAAATTATAATCTGCCCACTTCTCCGATGTAATCCATCCTTTTTCTCTTGCCATTTCACCCAAACTAGTTTTGGGATAAGGAACAGCAGCATAGCACTGCATGTAGTCCAGACCAAACTCTCTTGCGCTCATAATTGTCTCATGTGCAGTTTCTGGTGTTTCACCAGGCAGGCCAAAGATAAAATGTCCCATGGTCTTTAAGCCAACTTCCTTGCACAGTTCCACTGCACGTCGAATATCATCGACAGACTCATTTTTATTAGCATTATCAAGTATATGCTGATGAGTTGTCTCTAAGCCAAGTCCCAATAACGAACAACCATTCTTCTTCATGGTTATCAAAATTTCCTTATCAACACAGTCGGCTCTTGTTGTTGTAGCCCATGAAACATTCCAGCCTTTTCGCCCTATTGCTTCACATAAACCAATACCAAAATCCCGGTCCAGTGTAAAAATTTCTTCCCAAAACAAGAAATCGAAGATTTTATGCTCTTTTTGGCAATATTCCATCTCATCAAGTATGTACTCATGAGAGTGTCGTCTTACCTTTTTTCCATAGTATACCGGTGAAATGCAGTATATACAGGGGTAAGGGCATCCTCTAGCAACATTAATAAGTGTAAAAGGGTGGCCATTATGAGGAAGTATATACCTATTATTTCGCAATAGATCTCTAGCGGCAAAAGGAAGTTTGTCGAGATTTTCAATAAAAGGACGCCGCTTGCCACATACTATGGTTTTACCTTCACGCCACATTAATCCGGGAAGAGTAGCTACAACATCTTGATTTGCAACTTTATCCAGAATATCTTTAAATGTAATCTCAGGTTCACCAGAGATGCCGACATCAAAAGCGGGGCATGCCTGCAGCGCCCGTTCATCAAGTAGCGTAAAGAAAACACCGAACCCGACAATAAGCACACCAGAAGAAGCGTTCTTTATCGCTTCAGCACAAGCCTCATCACCTTCAATTGAGGGGAAGCTCGTATTTACTACAACTACTTCCGGATTGAAAACCTGTACACGCTGTACAGTTTTCGCAACATCGTAGTCATCTTCAACATTACAATCAAACAGGTCTACTTCACCGTATTCACGGGCAATTGTTGCAAGTATTGCAAGTGTCAAAGGTGGCCAGATTGCAGCCCAGGAATCAATACTCTGCATGCACCTGCCTTCACGAATAAACTTTTCACCCTTGACAGGTGGTGGATTCACCAACGATATTTTCATAATGAGCCCCTTCAAGCATTTGGTTATTAAATACTGTATCTAAAAAAACAGAAATCAAACTAGCCTCGAAAAGGCAATTGGTGAAAAAGACAAAAGAGTGTAACTTTTTATACTGTTGAGTTCAATGAGAAAGTGCAACACATGAGTTAAAGACCTGTGTAGGTTAAAATTTCATTGTGATTTTACCACGGGTTTTTGGCGCTTAACCACTGGCCTGAATCTACTTGAAGCGTTATAAGTGAAATATAAAATTAAGGGTAAATTTATTAAGACGGCCCCTAATAGGATGAATCCATGCAGCCACCATAATTTGTTGTCTTTAAACTCAAGGATAATTTCATAAGCGCCTGTCTTTTCAAGCAAAACAGATTGAAACGTATGATTAACGCGGTATATTTTCTTCTTAACTCCATCAACTGAAGCTTTCCATTTTGGATGGTAATTATTGGAAATAATTAAAACTGCAGGGGTTCGTAAACTGACGTTATAAACAATTTTGTCAGGGCTATAATGAATGATATTTATAATGTTCTCATCAAAAACTTTCGAAGGTATACCATTATAAATATCCAACAAATCTATTGAAGGAGCATCCTTTCCGGAAAAACAAGCGGTTTCTTTTAAGTTACCATATGACGCCATGGATAGCGTATTAAGCGTCTCATCATCAGAAGACAATATTTTTACATTCCTGGCCAGATAGCCTCGTTCAACAGGATCATTTAATTCATAAATATATATTGGATAAAACCTGAACATAAATCTATCTATAATGGTTTTATCCAACCCTGGCAATGTTTTAAACCCTTTTAATCTTAATAATACCTTATTAATGAATTGATATATAAGAGGAAACGTCTCTTCATTATTTAAGGACTTTATAACATTTTTTGAAATTAGGGCTATGCTTTCATTGTACTCATGAGATATCAGATATTTCGTATTTATAAGAAGCAAAAGTGGGATATTAATATTCTCATGTATATCATCATCTTCAACAAAACCATCCAAATAAAGATTATACCAATAATAATTAAAAATATTCCTAGATTCTTCCGATTTTAACTGCGGCCCGATAATAAGCCGAAAATAGTTTTTATAAAATATGTTAAAAAGAGGGCCTCTGCCATCCACCGTTTCAATTCCTACTTTTTGGATAGACATAAGATGCTTACGTTTAATTGCCCCAACTCTAAAAGGAGTTGCGTTATCCTCTTTTAAATTCTTCAGGGCAGGGTGGTCATTAAAAAATAACTTACAAGGATATTTCTCCCTATAATAGGCCCTAAATAATTTAGCTTGTATTATAAAGACTACAAACAGGATAATTATAATTATCAGGAGCCAGATTCTTACAGTTAGGTTTTGCTTACCTATAGACTGCATCCTTTTGGGGGGAAATTACATATAAATAAACGCAAATTGTCAGTATAAATCCGATAATATTTAACGCATAAAAGTTGACAAGAAATGCTTTCCGTAATAAATTGTCAGTGTTCAACACAATTACTAACATTACAACTGTTACAATAATAGGCAAGATGCAATAACCGCTTTTTAACTTCAACGCCCCTCTTAACGAAATCTCATCAAGGCTGACAAAAGAAAAAACCGGGATAGCAAAAAATATCATAAATCTAAATTGTGAAATGTCTATTTTTCCATTTAAAAGCATTTTGTGAAAATAGCCTACGTCAAAAAATGCGAAAATAATAAGCAATATAAAAAGAATCATAAACAAATTTCTAACTTTTCGGGAAAAAGCGATTGAAACCAATCCGGCAATTACAAATGGTAATGTAATTGAATAAAGCGAGCTGGTAACAAACAGAGAAAGCACTCTCTTTAAAAAATGTAAAAAAGATGGAAAAAAATGTAAAAAAGATAGATTTTTATCATAAGTCCGATGAAAATATGGAATAAAATCAAATAGACTGTACAACACCGGAGCCCACGTTAGTATATATCCGGCCCATATTACAACAGACCAAACAAGCAGCTTTTTCATTTTGTTTTTTTCTTCATAATATAACAACAAAATCATAAGTATTTGTAGTATGGGAAACATGGGCAATAGATGGGTAGGGTAGGAGACCAGTAGAATGAGATTTAGGCCAATTATTTTTGGCAGCTTTTGGGCAAGACTGGTTTTGTGATCAAAAAAATCAGTAAACCACATAAAAAAAATCGGAAATACGTGGTAAAAAATTAAAACCGGCGTTCTTTCCATTAATTGACCGCTAAACATAAAAAACAAACCGCCCGCCATGGCACACCAAGGAGTCACTTTTAAACGCTCGTTTAAGAACCTTTGCATACCACGCCCCGCTAAAATCATGGGAACTATTACCAGCAATGCATATATTATCCATGAAGGAACTATTATCGACATTAAACATAATATATAAAACGGGGAATAATGCCATGCATAAGATGGCAGTCCTCCGGTCATATTGGGAAACCACGCAAACAAACCATGTTTTGTAAGCAATTCTCCGGCAGCTTCATAACGTTGAAATTCTGATGTAAAAGTATCATGGATTATTATTGGTTCAAAAGAGCCTAAAAACAATTTATCAGCATGAAAAACAAGTGCTATCAAAATAAATAAGTATTGGTTTTTAATGAGCCATGAAAATCCTGACCATTTTTTATTGCTTCTAACTAGGTTAAGATAGACCATATTATGATCTCCTTCCTATCCTTTATAAAACTGCCCCATTTCATTAAATTATCATCCATTTTATTTATTTCACCTTTTATTATATCCTTATTTTAAGAAACCTTAAATGCACTTTTTATAAAACATTTTTTTTCTTAAATATTGTATAAAGAGAAGTTCCGGAGCAAACTTATACATTTTATTTTTTAACTTTCTAGAAAAATATAAGCCAATAGCTTTACTAGCTACTATAGCAAATAATCTTAAATACTTATTACTTGTTGTACCCATTACATTTTCGAGTGCATTTGCAAGTATGCTCATATATGCAATGTTGCCAATGTAAGAACGTTCTTTATTATTAAACCAGGGTATTTTTTTTCCATCTGGATCGAATTCATCAATTACCCAATCTATCCAGTCTTCAAGAGAATCAGGTGGTTGTAGACCATGCTTTATTGCTAATTCAAAATCAGGAGTACCGGGCAGAGCAGTGTAGGGTGCCATAGTTTCAAGTTCTGCCATCGGATTCTCTTTTTTTAGACGGTAGCCCAAATCTATAGTTCTATTTATATCATCAAACGTTTCGGTAGGATAACCAATCATAAGTGCAAATGCAGGAGTTATACCATGTTTTTTGCATCTCTCATTAGCAGCAAGTGTCTGTTCAACGGTAATTCCTTTTTTCATAAGGTCTAATATTCGTTGTGAGCCTGATTCAGCTCCAAATTTAAGAGTATGCGAACCAGCACGCTTAAGTACTTTAACTTCTTCATCACTTGCCTTCATAAAAACATCAACCCTTGTACCGGAAGTATAGAATTTAACATCCAAATTATTAGCAATTATACCTTCACATATCTTATAGGCCCTTTCCCTATTTATATAAAACTCATCGTCTCTAAGCCAAAAACCGTCCAACTTAAAACGCTTGACTCCATCTACAATCATGTCCACACTCTCTTCAGCACTCAAGGCACGCCATTTTCTCTTCCTTATTGTTGCTGAACAGCAAAAACCACACTGATATGGACATCCTCTGCTAGTTTGTCCAAGATCCAACACCCTCGAACATTCTTTAATATACATATCCCTATGGATATACTTTTCAACATCAATTAATTGCCATGGCACAGGTAATAGATTCTCAACATCTAAAAGTGTCCTCTCTTCTGTTTTTATATTCTCCTTATCATTTTTATACATAACACCCTTTACATTACATAATTCATATTTGTTTTCAATAGCACGCACTAGTTCTAAAAATGTATCATCTCCTTCACCAACAACAACAATATCTATATTTTCATTCATCAAGGTTTGTTCTGGAATAATAGAAGGATGCGCCCCCCCCCAAACAACTGGAACTTTTCCATCTGTTAATTTCCTTATTAATTTAGATAATTGAAGAGCATTTCGTATTTGAGTACCAGTCATAGATGAAATTCCCACACAAATCAAATCGTTAGAAATAAACCTTTCTAAAATATTCTCATTAACAGTTTGTGTTCTTTGATCAAGAAGCTTAACCGAATAACCAGCTTTTAGAACAGGAGCAGCAACAGCTAAGAGGGAATGCGGTGGGGCTACAGTTGAACCGTAATCAAAACCTGTCTTTGGATACAACAAGAGTACATGTGGCTTTAGCATAGTTTTATACACCCATCATTTTTATACACACTTTAGTTATTGAATTATTCAAGATATTAAAAAGGGATTCTGAAGTTTCGTCGAAGTGTGAGAAATAATGATTATGGGTATAAGGCTTGAATGTCAACGTCCTTACTCTTTATACATAGTTTTAAACCTGCCTCAAAAGGAGACCAGAACATACTAAATACATACCATCGAGCCAATGAGCATATCTCAACTACCCGAATCCGAGTATATCTTGCTTTACTATAATTTGCGTAAGCTGGATTCTATCTTGCTTAGCGATTCCCTTGTGCTAAACTCAACAAGAAAAAGAACATTCTTTAATTATCTTGAGATTATTAACATTAATACGACTAATCTCTTTTCTCCTTATTTGCTATTTCGTAATCCTTTCCTTAATAATCTGTATCAAATATGCGGCACCCCATCTAATGATCTGTAGTTTTCTTTCCCCTCCAATTCTCTTTGGTTCGTCTTCAGGTATTTCTGTATATTTTCTTTTATATTTAGCACACCTTATAGAAAGCAGAGGCCCAATACAAATTGTTGTAAAAAACCATTTTTCCATGTTATATGATTCTTCCGTATCCATTTTAAGTTCATAAAACAGAGACTTCTTGTAAATCCTATAAATTACTAAAGCATCCGTATAATTACTGCCATGAAAAACGTTGATAAGCTTTGTAAAGAGCCAATTGCCGAACCTTGTAACAAAATCATCATCGTGGCTTTTAGCATGGTCTAGATATCTTGAGGCTATTACCATATCGTAACCTTCCTTTATCTTTTTTATGAGATAAGGAATTGCTTCAGGCACAGAATTACCATCAGGGCTGAAAGTAACTACATAATCAGATTTTACTAAGGGAAACCCTTCTATGTAAGCATTGCGCATCCCTTTTTTCTTTTGAACATAGGTTGTATAACCTTGCTCTTTAGCATACTCCAATGTCCCATCTGTCGAGCCTCCATCAACAATGATGATCTCGTCAACCCATTCCTTCTTAATTCGAGGCATGATAGCTTTCATGCCCTCTATCTCGTTATAGGCCAATACAAAAAGTGTTGTTTTCATAATATAACCTTTAGTAGTAGCTACACAAATGAACTGGTTCCTTACATATTCTCTGATATTCTTCCGGCTTTCCTATATCAATAAAATAACTTTTAAACCTCACCCCAAATAAACCCTTGTTTATTAATCTTGGGAAAACCTCAGTCTCCAAAGATACTTGACCAAATGGTATTTCGTTTATAAGTTTACTGGTTAATAGATATATCCCGCCATTGATATATCCTGAACTGACACTATTACCCTTCTCTATAAACTTAGTAATCTCTCCATCGTTTCCAATCTCAACGTGTCCATACCTTTCTATAGTTTCAACATATGCCAAGCCTATTGTGGCAACGGCCTGTTTATCTTCATGAAATGCTATTAATTGTTTAAATTCTATATCAAAAAAAGAATCTCCATTCATAACAATAAACTGCTCATCATCAATTAACTCTCCTGCTTTACGCAAAGCACCTCCTGTGCCTAAGGGTTTATCTTCTTCTGAATATTCGATGTTTATATCCCAATTATCACCATCCTGAAAGTAGCTCTTAATAATAGACCCTTTGTATCCAGTAGAAAATATTATATCTTTTATATTTTGCTTTTTTAACTGTAATACTAGATATTCCAGGAATGGTATCCCCTTTACAGGAGCCATTGGTTTAGGAATATCATTGATAACAGGCCGTAAACGTTTACCCTCCCCACCCGCTAAAATTATCGCTTTCATGTATTATCAGGTTCTAGAATTAAGGGATTCAAGAAATATCTGAATGGGCAATCATTCAATTCCCAAATCACTTCATTACCTGTTGCTAGAATACAACCTTCAACAATGCTAATGATATGTGCCACATACAGACCAAACACAGCCATATCAGCTAAGGCACCAGCTTTTTCCCCTTTGCATAAAGCACCTCAACTTATCATATAATTCTGCAAAGAATAATTTAAGATCACCGCCTTTAGCCAAATAAGGTGCATGACTGCGATAAGTTGCAAAAAGTTGATCATCACTTGCCAATGCTGCACAGAATCCTACTACATGGTGTTCCTGACCTATTGAAAGATGGACAGGGCTCTGGATCTTATCGGATGGGTATATATCTATGATTTTTTCTTCAACCATCCTTATCCTTAATGCTTCATAAAACATTTTTTCATAAAGTTGCATTAAACTATACCTTAGCTTATGAAATAGCCTTTTCTTTTCTAGCTATTTCTCTACAATGTTCTAAAAGATTCTGTACACTTTCTTCAAAAGAATATTTTGGTTTCCATCCCGTTTCTTTTAGAAACTTATTTACATCTGGTATCTGCAATGTTACATCGGCAGGCCTTAATAAACTTTTATCAACCCTGGAGGGAATATCAGTTTTTGCTGACTTTTTTAATAAATCCAAAAACTCACCAACTTTTATTGCCTTTGGGCCACCAATATTATATACTTCGCCAGGTTTACATTTTTCCATTGCAATCCAGTAGGCTTCCATCGCGTCTCTGACATCTATCAAAGTCCTTACTGAGTCTAAGTTCCCATGTAACAATTCCTTTTGTAAACCATTCTCTATTCTAGCCACCTGCATTGCAAAAAAGGTTGAAAAAAGATCAGTTCGCCTCGGGTTCAGGTATGTAAACATTCTTGTTCTGATAATATGCATTCCATAACTTAAATAGTATGTATATCCTAATAGGTCTTGGGCGGCTTTTGAAACAGCATAAGGACTTGAAGGTATGATAGGACAATCTTCTTTAATTGGAACATTCCTAGGGTCAACTTGTCCATAAACCTCAGATGTGCTACAAAGCTGAATGATTGGATCTAATCGTGCAATCCTAACAGCTTCGAAGAGATTGCTGGTACCAAGAATATTATTGCTTAATACAGTGTTAGGAGTGATAAATGATGCCCGCACATTTGCATGAGCAGCTAAATGATATATCGCATCTGGTTGGACCTCTTGTAAAACAGTAAGGCACGATCCAAAATCTATCAGATCTACTTCATGCACCGTCACCTTGCCACGGATTGCACTTAGGTTGTCACTTGTTGTTGTACTATGCCAACGGGAAATACCGTGCACTTCAACTTCTGTATAATTGTTTACTATGTACTCAGCCAGGTAACTACCACCTGACCCGGTAATCCCCGTAATAAGCACATTCTTAAAAGTTCTGTTTTTGCTCAAAAACCCCTCTGCGTTTAATGAAACAACTGTATTTGTTTACCGCTAAAGCTACTGGTGCTACGTCTATCACTGCGTAATTACAGCGCTTAAGCATTCGAATATTTATTTATTTTCAACTTTATTTTTCTTTTAAATTTCTCAAGGGTTAAGGTTCTAAGCCTATATGAAAATTTTCTATATGTCATCGCATTACTCATGTTCGTTGTAAGCTCAAGTGTCTCTTTCAATACTTCTTGATATTCTTCTTTACTAACATTTTCCAGAAAATAATTAGAAGTGCTGTGGTGTCCGATATGCTTGAACATTTCGTAACTGTCATCATGCTCAATTAATT
>Ga0187827_10005199_pt1 | contig 15535 bp, 15 predicted proteins | sample ETNtaG_39_FD_167969 | JGI IMG/M metagenome (GOLD analysis project Ga0187827, IMG submission 167969) | Marine microbial and viral communities from oxygen minimum zone, Eastern Pacific Ocean - ETNP2014_SV_150_PacBio MetaG (Illumina Assembly) | ecosystem: Environmental > Aquatic > Marine > Hypoxic...
ATTGGGTATAGTCGCAACAACAGCTGAGCCTTTTATCCTTTAATAGCTTGAAAAATTTAACTAAATAACCTATTTATTCTTCCAAGCCCTCATAGCTCAATTTGGTAGAGCAACTGATTTGTAATCATTCGTCCTATCAAAAATCATCTAAAACTTATCATAAATCCCCGTAGAAAGATTCAAAATAATAAAAAGAATTACACTGACTATTGTTCATTTAATCAAAAGTTGATAGTAATTCAGCTTCTTTACGATTAGATCTTATAACAGTTATTGAATTTGGTCCTTCATTAAACAAAAGGTCAAGAGCTGATGCTTGATCCAAAAAAATCTGTGATTGTTGTTTATATTTAAATTGTATTTTTTTTTGGATAAATATTTTAATACTTTTTGAATCAAAATATATTTTTTGTTTTTTTAAGTATTCTACGGCTCCAATGCTTGTTAAATATTCTTTTTCATTTAATGCTAAGCAAATATTTGCAACCTTTTCACCTTTTTTTCCATCAATATTTAATTCCGATGATCTTTTAAATACAGTTTCTATTCCCATTGATTTACTAATCCACTTAATTAAAATAATATTTAAATCTGCTAAATATCTATTTTTTTCAGCTTCCAAAAAAATATTTTCTAGTTGATCAAAATATATTTTGAAGTATTTGCTTTTTGAATAACAATTTTTAATTGATAAAAGGTGTTTATTTTTAAATTTACTATCTGAAAATTCTACTTCATTAATTAATTGACTTTTTTTTCCTTTATTTTTAACTGGCACAGAAATCATTAAATAACCTTTTGTAGAAATTATTCTATTTCTTTGCTGCCACGATTGCCTATCAAATTGCACATCATCTAAAAAAACAAAAACTGAAGATTGATCAATTAAATCAAAATATCCTGCCCAGGGAAGGTATGTTGGTTGGTTAATTACTAACATAAATAATAAAATTTTTTAGATTTATATATAAAACAGCTTAATATAATAAAGTACTTTAAATTTTCCTATAAAGTTTTGATATCTGACTATCTTTACTATTTATCTTTTTTAATAATTTAATTGTTTCTTCTGGAGCGTGCTTAACTGAAAGTCTAAGAACATCCATCCAATTTACATTATTTTTAGATCTAATCTTTTGAATTTTATTAATAATTTTTAAAGTATTTTTGACTGAAGATTTTTTTTTCATTGCAGTGCCTTAACTTATTTACAACAAATTTACCTATGATACCAACACTTATTTAACTTAAGAACTAAAATAATAGCTTTAATTTTTTACTAAGGTCAGTTATTAACCCTAACTGAATTTTATTTTATTAAAATTAATATTTGTATCAGTCATGTTTTTTTCCACTCTATTGTTTATATTTTTACTTCGATTTAAGAATGGACAGAAATCCTTAGACAAAAAGGATTTGAAAAAACTGACTACAGAACTGACTACAGATGTGTCACAATCAGGGTACAAACTACCATAATCTAATCACCAGGCACTGCGAGCGAGCGCTAGCGAGCGAGCAATAAAGGTTTATTTACTTGAAGAATTAAGATAAATAACTAAATTAATTTATAAGCCCTCACAGCTCAATTGGTAGAGCAACTGATTTGTAATCAGTAGGTTCGCGGTTCGAGTCCGTGTGAGGGCACCAAATAGCGCCAACGTTTATTTATCTCTCTTAAATTGTGCGAACCAGAACATTGGGAAATGAAAAACATAAAGAACACAAAACTATTGGTGGGGAAGTACCTTACCAAACAAAACGTGTTGTGGCTTATCTAGAAATGTTTTTCAATTATGTTAATTGATAGATTAGATTGATCTATAGATAGTTTTTTTGAAAAAAATTTAGTTAGCAATTTCTTTTTGTTTAAATGCACGTCCATCCCCCATCAACCATAATATTTGTACCGGTTATATAGGAAGATGCATTTGAAGATAGAAAGAGAACGGTCGAAGCAACATCGCTTTTTTTACATAAACGTTTCAAAGGAACGCGAAATTTATAATTTTTTAAAAATTTTGAATTATGATTACTATCTTCGACTCCACCAGGACATAAAGAATTTATTCTTATATTAAATTTGCCATAATAAGAAGCCATTTGACGAGTAAAATTATTGATACCTCCTTTTATTAAAGCATACGTCATGCTTTCTCTCATTTTTGTTCCTTTATAAATATTTGCATCTTGAGCAACAACTCCATAAATAGAACTTAATTGAATAATACTTCCACCTTTTTTTTTGATTTTCATAGATTCTGCTGCCAATTTGGCTAGCCAAGCATATGAATTTAAATGTATATCTAAATTTCTTTTAAAACTCTTATAAGAAATGTCTTTAAATGAGTTTCTAGGCCAATCTTTAGTCTTTGGATAACTGCTATTTATAAAAATATTTGGTGAGCCAAATTTATCTAAAACTTTACTGAAATTATTACTTAAATTTTCTGTATCAGAACAATCAAAATATTGAAAATAACAATTTTTTTTAAATATATTTTTCTTTTTTTTGACATCTAAAACAATTGTTTTTGCTCCAGAGGATAATAAGGCAACTGTAATCTCACTGCCAATTCGTCCCGAACCTCCAACAACATATGCTAACTTATTTTTATTTTTAAATATGTTTTGATAATTAATCATAATTTTCATAAATTACAAAAGAATTAGTATAAGATTTATAAAGCATACTACAGAAAATCTACTACTTTTTTTAATTCACTCCATTGTCCAACATCAAACCACAAATTGTCATCGATTGGATAAACACCTATTTTAAAATTTTTTCTTTTTGATGCTGAAATTAAATTTGTAAAGTGAAATTTTTTTTTTTTCGGAATTAATTTGAAAACATTTGGACTCAATACATATATTCCAGTATTTGCTAGAAAATTAAATTTTGGCTTCTCTTTAATTGAGATTAAAAAACCCTTATTATTTAGGTCACATACACCATATGGAACTTGATGTTCTTTTGCTGAAGCAACGATTGTAATAGAGTTTAGATTTTTTTTGTGAAATAAATAAAGGTCTTTATAATCAATATCCGCAATTGTATCACAGTTTGCAACAAAAAAATCTTTTTTAATTTTTTTTTCTAGAAATTTAATAGAACCAATGGTACCAAGCGGAAAAGATTCCTCAACAAATCTTATTTTTGAATTCGATTTAAGTTCACTAAAATATGCTTTAACAATTTCAGCTTTATGATTTATTGTAAATATAAAATCGTTAATACCAAAAGAAATAAATTTTTCCATAATATGTTCAATGACTGGTTTACCCTTTATAGGTATTAAAGGTTTTGGTAAAACTTTTGTAAATGGTAATAATCTTGTTCCCTCACCTCCGGCCATAATAACTACGGGAGCATTTAATTTATTATGTTTTAATTTATTTTTTTCAAATACTTTTTCTCTATGAGTGACATCAAATACTGTTTTATCTTTGTTTAATATTGGAACGATGGTATAGCTCTCATTTTTTAATAAATTTTTTATTTTTTCTTTAGAATAGTTATTGTTAAATACAAATTTTGCATTCTTGTTGTAGATTGTAGATATCTTTTTATTTAGGTCGTTTTTTTTTAGCAATGCGCTGCGTATATCTCCATCACTTAGTGTGCCCAACATTTTATTTGAATTATCCACAACAATTAGGCACCTATGAGAATTTTTATTTATAAGTTGCATTGACTTTTTAATAGTCTGATTTGATGTTACTAAAAAATTTTTTAACATGAAAATATTATATTTTTTTTTTATTTTTTAAAATTGCGCTTACTAATATTAAATCTAAACTATCATCTATTTCTAAAGATTTCCATTTAGGAACGACATACATTAAAGTATTGTTGTGACAAAAAGTTTTTTTTTTCAAAAGTGTTGAAACTTTAGATATGTAAATTGAACCTTCTTGAAAATAAACCGGTTCTACATCCTGTCGACGAATGTATTTTTTGTTATAATATTTAAAGGGTATTATTTTGTCATTTTTGCCTTTTTTATATAAATAGGCAGGATTTAAAGACTCAGCTTTCGATACACTTACCAACGAATCTGCTTTACTTCTGATTATTTTTAATATTGCTTGGTCGATGTCATTATGATCTCTTAAAGGAGAAGTGGGTTCTAGCAGAGTTACAAATTCATAATTTTTTCCCTTTTTTCTTAACCAATTTATGGCATGCTCAATAGCTGCAACGGATGACGTTTTATCTTGCGCATACTTTAGGGGTCTTAAAAAAGGAACTTTTGCACCAAGTTTTTTTCCAATTTTAGCTATTTTGATGGAATCTGTGCTTAGCACAATATCTGTTAGTCTTTTTGATTTTAAAGCTGAGTTTATGGTCCAGGCTATTAGGGGTTTTCCACAAAGTTTAGTAATATTTTTCTGCTTAATACCCTTAGATCTACCTCTTGCTAAAATTAAACCTAAAATTTTACTATTAAATTTACTAACTTTACCAAGTTTTTTATTTACCATTTTTGAGTTAATTAAATTTTCTAAAGACAGGCTTAATTATATGGCCTATAATAAATTTCTTAGGTCCATCCAGTAATGCCTTTTTATAAATTTTTAACGAATTTTCTATTGCCTTAAGAGTTTTTTGTAGTTCTTTATCACCATGTCTGTAAGAAATAGCGATCCAAGGCATAAACACATTATTTTTAATCATTTCTTGCATAAAAAGCGTTCTGAATTCTAAACTTGGTCGTTTATTATTATCCAGGCAACTGTATATCGGAGAACCAGCTGGTCCCGAGATAAAAAAATAATCTCCTAGCCCCATATCATTTGATATTTGATTTGTTTTGCTCATTAATTCATATCCATAATTCCAGTTTTTTTTAATAACTTCGTTTTTCTTTATAAAATTAACTGTTTGAATAAATGCTCCCAAACTACTCATTTCTGCTCCATGAGTGGTTGATAGTAAAAAAACTCTCTCTTGATTTGCATTAGTAATTGAGCCAAGTTCCATAATATCTCTTTTGCCACATACACAGGCTACAGAAAAACCATTAGCCATAGCTTTACCGAAAGTACTTAAATCAGGATTTACATTATATAAATGTTGTGCACCAAATAAATGCCATCTAAAACCAGTGATCATCTCATCAAGGATAAAAACAATATTATTTTCTTTGCAAATTTTTTCTACTTCTTTTAAAAAATGTTTGTTATTTTTATAATCTCTTGTGCAACGATCTTTTTCACAACATCCTCTTAAATTATTTATTTTTGGACATTCTGTAGCTGCAGGCTCTAAAATAATGCACGAAATTTTTTTGTGGTATTTTTTTACTAATTTTTTTAATCCTAATATATCGTTGTATTTAAAATTAATTGTCATCTTACTAACTGCTTTAGGGATACCTCTATCTACAACTGTTGAGCCAATGAACCAGTCATCGTAAGAAAAAAACGGATGGTCTAAACATCGTAATACAATATTTTTTCCGGTATAAGCGCGTGCTAATTTTACTGCAGCAGTTACTGCAGTAGATCCATTTTTGGTAAATTTAACCATATCTGCACTTTTAATTATTTTTGTTAATAAATTTGCCGCTTTTAATTCAATTAAAGATGGCCTGGTAAGATTATTTCCATTGTTAATCTGTTTTATTGCAGCATTATTTATTTCCTTTTCAGAATATCCAATGTTCACTGATCTTAAGCCCATACCATAATCAAGATAAATTTTATTGTTTTGATCAAAAATATATGAGCCTTTGCCTCCTGATAATATTGAAGGAGCATTAAATGGATACTGATCCGCTCCTCGGCTGTAGGTATGTGCGCCCCCTGGAATAACTTTTAAAAGTGCCTTTGTATATTTGTTTTTAATAAATTTCATAAAATTTATAATCTTCTATTTTTCTATAACGTAATCTCCTATAACTAAAACATCTAAACCACATGTATAAAAAGTTCTAATTGCATCTGCTGGCGACGTTACTATTGGTTCTCCACTTAAATTAAAAGAAGTATTTAGTAATACTGGAATATCTGTTATTTGGTAAAAAGCGTTAATTAAATTGTAAAATTTAGGATTAACATTTTTGCTTACAGTCTGTACTCTTGCGGTACCATCGATATGTGTAACTGCAGGAATTTTTTTTCTCCATTTCTTTCTGACCAAGACAGCTTTTTCCATAAATTCTATTTTTGTTTTTTTTCTTATATCAAAAATTTCATATGCTTTTTCTTCCATTATAGCTGGCGCAAAGGGTCTAAAACTTTCTCTATATTTTACTGCAGAATTAACTTTTTTTTGTATTTGTTTTCTTCTAGGGTCAGCTAAAATAGATCTATTACCAAGAGCTCTATGTGAAAATTCCATTCTGTCTTGAAACCAGCCAACTAAATGTCCATTGGCTAACTTATTAGCAACATAATTTTGCAAATTTTTAGGTTTATGAAAATTTAAATTATATTTTTTTAATGTAGAAAAAATCTCTTTTTTTGAATAACTGGGACCGAGATATACAGAACAAACACGTTTTAGGTTTTTATTCCTTTTTTTAATATTGTTATTGACTAAATATGTAGCTCCTACACTTACCCCCAAATCATCTGGCCACGGAGGTATAAAATTATTATTATAAATATTGTTTTTTTCAAGCAAACCATTAAATACACAATTCATTGCCGCTCCTCCTGCTATTGCTATATTTCCTGATTTTCCTCCTAAAACCTTTGTAATTTTTAGAAGATGAAATACAATTTTTTCAAATGCTCGCTGTAAGGCGCCTGATATCTCAAAATGTTTTTTTAAAAGTTTTCCATTTTTTTTTCTAGGAATTCCAAAAAGCTCAATAAATTTTTTATTAAAAAAATTTGGTTTTTTATCAAATAAATAATAATCAAAAAAAGATAAATCCATTTCAAATCCATTTTCTGTTAATTTGTAAATTAGATTAATTTTGTCATCATAAACGCCTTTTTTTTTCGAAAAGGAAGCTAGGGCCATTGTCTTCCACTCGTCACTATCTGGTTTGAACCCTAAAAAATCAGTAAATGTTCCATATAATAGACCTACTGAGTGTGGATATAAAATAGAATTGGTTCTAATAAATTTATTTGCTTCATAGTAACCAGACATGCAAGTCTCTGTTTCTCCATGCCCATCAATTGTTAAATAATCACATTTTTTAAACGGTGAAACTAAAACCGCTGAAGCGGCATGACAATCATGATGATTGAGATATAAAATTTTTGTATTACCAAATTTTACTTCCATAGTATTTGGCACATCGGTTTTTAATGCCTTCATAATATTCGAAGGAATGTTGCTTAACATTTGACCTCTCCATGAAATATCGCTATCCCATCTGTTGGATGTTGAATTGATATTGTGAGCTGGATTCCAAGGAATTGCTATAATGTCAATATTGTCCCATTTTAATTGCTTAAAATTTAAACACCAATTTGCTGACTTAATTGGGAAAGAAGTAGACCATTTTATTCTGTTAAATCTTTCTTCGGGTGAAGCTGCTACCAATTTACCATTAACCATTAGGGCTGAAGATGAAACGTGAGTCCAGGGATAAACCGATAAAATTTTCATTTTTTATATTTTTATTTGCTCATCAGGATAAAAAGTTTTTTTTGATTTTTTATTAATTAAATTTTCGATTATCATTGGATTCAGGCCATCTCCAGGTCTCTTAGCTGTAAGATTTCGGTATGTAAATTTTTCATTTTTTTTAATTAATAATTTTGCAACAATACTTTTTCTAGCAATATTAATATTTTTTAGCTCGCATTTTTGTATTTTTTTCTCTCCATCCCCACACATTAATTCATAGTCTCTTAAATTTTTAACCATTTCTTTAAATTCCCTTGGTTCTAAGGAAGCTTTGTGATCAGGGCCTTTCATTTTTTTATTTAAAGTAAAATGTTTTTCTATAACCCTTGCACCTTTTGAAGCAGCAATTAATGGCGCAATTATTCCTTTAGTATGGTCTGAGTAACCAATATTTATTTTAAGTTGTTTTGATAAATTTCCAATGCATTTTAAATTTGCATATTTATCATCAACTGGGTAGTCGGTCACGCAATGTAGTACTGTTAATTTTTTTTTAATCTTCTTTAACATTTTATAATTTACAACTTTGACTTTATTTTTCTTAAATTTATAAATTATTGATTTACTAATAATATTAATTGCACTTATAATTTCTTTAATATTACTCATACCAGTAGACAATAATATTTGACAATTTTTTAGGTTTAACTCTTTCAATATCAAAAAATTTGTTAATTCTCCAGACGGAATTTTTATCTTTTTAATCTTTAACTTTTTTATCAAAAAAAAAATGCTTTCCTGATCAAAAACAGACGAGATAAAATCAATCTTGAACTTTTTTGAAAAATTTTTTAGTTTAAAGTAATCTTGTCGTTTTAACTCAAGATTTTTTAACATCAGATATTGTGATTCATTGTTTTTTGTATTTTTAATTTGGTACGGAGCCTTCCTTGCACTTTGTGTAGCAAGGTTATCAGCAGAAAAATTTTGAAATTTTACCGCATCTGCCCCAGCTTTTTTCGCTGATTGTATTAATTTTTTTGCTAAAGAAATTTTTCCATTATGATTTACTCCAATTTCAGCAATAACATATATTTTATCTTTTCTTTTAGATGACATCATAAAAAGTTTTTATTTGATATTTTTTATTTATAATTTTTTTTATTTGTCTAAAAATTTTTTTTGAGGTATCTTTTTTATAATACGGATTTTTAAATATAGCTTTTTTATTATTAATTAAAATTTTTTTTATATTTTCTACTATTTTTCTTTTATTGTTTTTACAATGAGTCACGCTTTTTGAAAAAATCCTGCCTTTCTGTCTATCCCCAATATTTAATGTTCTCACCTTTAAAGAGGGGGCCTCTATAATTCCACTTGAAGAATTTCCAATTATTAAATCTGAATTTTTTAAAAAGCTGTGATAAATATTTGAACCCATTGACTTAAATATTATTGAATTTTTAAATTCTTTATTAAAATTAGTTATTTTTTTTATAAAATATTTTCCATAGGGATCAGTATTATTATAAGTAAAAATATAAAATACATTTTTTATTGAAAATAAAGCTGAAAGCAATATGTTAATTTGTTTTTCTATATTTAATTTACTTTTAGTTTCTGGATGAAAGGTTATTAATACTTTTTTATCATCTACAGGAATATTGTATTTCTTAAAAAGTTGATCTTTTGGAATCAAATTATTTTTAATTATATTTTCTACGCCCATGGCACCAACATTAAAAACATTTTTTGGATTCTCTCCAAGCTGAATAACTCTTTTTTTATAATTTTTATGTGATACAAAATGATAGTCGGATAGTTTTGTTATAGAATGTCTCAGTGAATCATCAAAAGCAGATTTAGTCAATTCTCCTCCATGGATGTGAGAAATAGGTATATTTAAAAAAAAGGAAGCTAAACAAAATGAAAAAACTTCATATCGATCACCTAATAAAACTACCATGTCGGGTTTATTTTTTTTTAAAAAGTTAGAAAAATTTATCATTGATTTTCCACAATATTTAATTACCTCTTCAAATGAAGTTTGTTTTATTTTTAAGGGATAGGAGTAATTAATTTTGTTTTTGTCCTTTAAAATTTCCTTATAAGTTAAACCAAACGTTCTCGAGAAATGATGTGAGCCAGCCACAATAGTAAAATTAATTTGCTTGTCATTTTTTATTCTCTTAATTAATGGCCTTAATAAACCATAGTCGGCCCTGCTTCCTGTAAATACTGTTATTTTTTTTTTCATTTAGAAATTGTAAATATTTAGTTTATAGTGTTTCAGGTTTTGTGGATTTTTAAACCACTCCATTGTTTTTTTTAAACCTAAATCAAAGCCTTTTTTATTACCAAAAAGTGGCTTCCACTTTAAAATTTTTTTAGCTTTGGTATTCGAAGATATTAATCTTGTCACTTCACTTTTTTTAGGTCTCATTCTATTAGTTTCTTTTATAATTTTAACTTTTTTATTTGTTAATTTTTGAATACTTTTTAAAATGTCTCCAATACTAAAATCATGTCCGGTTCCTAGATTTATAGTTTCACCAATGCATTTCTTATTTCCTATAGCTGAAATAAAACCATTCACTGTATCCGAAACATAAGTAAAATCTCTTTTTGATGTTAATGTGCCCATTTTAATTGTGTTATTGTTGCTTAACACTTGTGTGATCATTGTTGGTATTACGGCGCGCAGTGACTGTCTGGGACCAAAAGTATTAAAGGGTCTTAGTATCAATACAGGAACATCAAAAGCTTTATAATATGATAAGGATAATTGATCGGCAGCAATTTTTGAGGCTGCATAGGGGGATTGGGCATTTAGCGGGTGTTTTTCTGTAATAGGAACAAATTGAGAGCTACCATAAACTTCACTGGTTGATGTTTGAACGAATAATTCTACTTCTTGGTCTTTCGTAGCCTCTAACATATTTAAAGTTCCCACAACGTTTGTTGATATGTAACTTCTTGGTGATTTATATGAATAAGGAATTGAAATTAATGCCGCCAAATGAAAAACTACATCAATTTTTTTCATTTCTTTAGAAATTAAGTTTTGATCACAAATATCACCTGAAACCACTTTTAGGCTTTTTTTTATATTCTTTTCAAATGTATCTATCCAACCCCAAGAATTGTCTATGTTATACGGAACTAAAGTTTTTACGTCATAACCTAATTTGACTAATTTTTCTAATAAATGAGATCCAATAAAACCACCGCCGCCAGTTACAAATATTTTTTTCATTGACTAAATAAGTTCCAATAATTAACTATTAAAATTAGCAATTTATTCAAACTTTGTATCTCTTTTCTGTTTTTGTTTTTTTAATTCTGCTTTTAATTCATCGTATTCTTTCATTTTTAATTTCATAAAATTTATAGTTAATCTAGTTCTATAGGACATGCCACGTGGAGTTAAAATATAAATATATTTTATTTTATTTGGGTTTTTTTTAAAATTAGAAATCTTAACTAATCCCTTTTTTTTTAAAGCTTTCAGGCAATAGTTAAGTTTACCTAAACTAAAGCCAAGTTTAGTAGCAAGCTGTCGCTGAGTAAGTTTATCAATATTATCTATTTTTCTTAAAAGATTGAAATGATCTTGATCGTCCGACATAGTTTTTTTTGTTCAAATATTGAACAGTTAAAATTTCAAGTATATTCAGTATCAAATAACCCTTTACAATTCAATTGTTGAATTGAAATAAATGTTCAATTATTGAACAATTTAGTATAAAATCATCCAAAATATAAATATTAAAGAACATACTTTTTTAAAATGTCAGAGTATTTTAACGAAAAAAAGCTTTGATTTTTTGGACAATCATTGGATTAAATTAAAGATGAATACTAAAAATAATAATGATCACAGCATGTATGGATTGCCACCGGAGGTTAAATATTGTGAAAAATGCAATGTTTCTAATCAATGGCCTACTACTACAAACGAGTATGATCACGACAAGGATACCAAACAAATATCTATTGAATTTGATAGTAATAATATTTGTTATTCTTGTAGGTCTAACGAAAAAAAATGGGATGGTAAAATAGATTGGAAAGAAAGAGAAAAAGAATTAATAGATATTTGTAGTAAATATAAGGATTTTAAAGGTCCGTATAATTGTTTGGTGCCAGGAAGTGGTGGAAAGGATAGTGCTTTTCAGTCTCACGTACTTAAATACAAATATGGAATGAGACCGCTAACAATAACTTGGGCTCCTCACATATATACTGAAATTGGTTGGAAAAATTTTCAAAATTGGATCAATGTTGGTGGTTTTGATAATTATTTATTTACTCCAAATGGAAAAATTCATAGACATTTAACAAAGAGAGCAACAATTAATATTCTTCATCCGTTTCAACCATTTATTTTGGGACAAAAAAACTTTTCACCTCAGTTAGCTTATAAATTTAATATACCTCTGATTTTTTATGGAGAAACTCCAGGAGATTATGGAACAAAAGTAAAAAATGAAAAATATTTTGTAAAAAAAAGCGAAGGTGGTCATCCAGGATTTATTCAAAATCCAACATCAAACATGAAAATTGAAGATATAAAATTGGGTGGAGAACCAATATCCCGCCATATAGAACAAGGCTATGATATAAATGATTTTACATGCTACCTTCCTTTAGATGAAAATAAAATGGAAGAAAGAAATATAAAAACGCATTTTCTAGGTTATTATCTCAACTGGGTACCACAAGAAAATTATTATTACGCTGTTGAAAATACTGGTTTCAAAGTCAATACTGAAAGAACAGATGGAACTTACCAGAAATATGCAAGTATTGATGATAAGACTGATGGCTTTCACTTCTATACTATGTATATAAAATTTGGTTTTGGAAGAACCATGGTTGATTCAACCATGGAAGTTAGAAATGGACATATAACAAAAGAGGAGGGACTTGGATTGATAAAGCAATTTGATGGTGAGTTTCCTAAAAAGTTTGAAAAAGAGTTTTTTGATTATATTTCTATGTCAAGAGAAGCATTTGATAAACTATGTGATAAATTTAGACCCAATCATATTTGGGAAAAAAAATCGAATCGTTGGGAACTAAGAAATTCCCCTTGGGAATACTTTAAAAAATCAAAATTAAATAAATTTGATAAAAAGAATAATAGCTAGACTAGATATAAAAAATAACTTCTTAGTTAAAGGTATGCACCTGGAAGGACTAAGAATATTAGGCTATCCAGAACTTTTTGCAAAAAAATATTTTGATGAAAATATCGACGAAATAGTTTTTCAAGATATCGTTGCAAGTTTATATAAGAGAAATCAATTAAGTTCACTTACAAATAAAATTACAAAAAATATATTTACACCAATTACTGTGGGCGGAGGTATAAGAAACATTAATGATATTAAAGAAATATTGATTAATGGAGCTGATAGAGTTTCAATCAACACTGCTGCTGTTAATGATAAAAAATTTATTAATGATTCTGTGAGAGTTTTTGGATCTTCAACAATTACAATAACAGTAGAAACCTTAAAAATTGGAGAAAAATATAAAGTTTATACAGATAGTGGAAGAACAGATACAAATCTAGATACTTTCGAATGGATTAAAGAGATACAGGACATGGGAGTGGGTGAAATTATTTTAACTTCAATTAATAATGAAGGTACGGGCAAGGGCTTCGATCTCAATTTATATGAAAAAGCATCAAAATTATGTAAAATTCCTTTATTAGCGCATGGCGGAACAAGAGATTCGGAAGATGTTTACAAACTTTTTGTAAATACGGATATTGATGGGGCAGTTATAGCTTCAGCATTTCATTTTAATTACTATAAAGAATTACTAAATAAGAAAGAAATTTCACTGCAAGGCAGCACAAATTTTTTGATTAATCAAAGTTCTAAAAATATGTTTTTTTTAGGAATTGATAAATTAAAAAAATATTTAAAATCAAAAAATATTAATATACGATGATTAAAAAACCTTTAGCTGGGATAATTGACATATCCATAAATAATATTCTAAGTATCAAAAGAGCCCTAGAATATGTAGGTTTTGATGTAGTTATTATTAATGAATATAGAAATATAGAAGAATTCGATTTAATAGTCCTTCCAGGAGTAGGTGCTTTTCATGAGGCAATGAAAAAGCTTAAAAATACAAAACTTATAAAATCAATTGAACAAGCTTTAGAAAAAAATAAAAATTTTTTAGCCATATGTCTTGGAATGCAACTTTTGTTTGAAGAGAGCGAAGAATTTGGTTTAACAAGAGGAATTTCTTTTTTTGAAGGCAAGGTTGAGAGTTTCAAAAAGTATAATGTTGAAAAAAAAACATTTATTGGTTGGAACAAGGTAAATTTTCAAACAAAAAATAAGTTAATTAAAAATCCATCTATAGAAAACGATTTATCAAATAGTGCTTTTTATTTTGTACATTCTTATTTTGCAAAATGTAAAAACAAAGATATAGAAGTAGGTATTTCTTTAAATGGAAAATTAAATTTTCCAAGTATAATTAAAAAAAATAAAGTTGTTGCATTTCAGTTTCACCCCGAAAAAAGCGGTAAAAGTGGTTTGCTTTTGTTAAAAAATATTCTTATAACATCGTAAAATAATTTTATTTTTTAATAGATTAGTCATTTTTAAATGAAAAAAAAATATTTAGCTTTGTGTTATAATTGTGAATCTTCAAAACAAGAAGATTTAAACACGTCGCTACATACAAACTATTTATTAATAACTAAATTTAGTGAAAAATTCGATAAAATATATCTAATAAATTTTAAAAATCTAATATTTTTTCCGCAAAAAAACAATGAAACTGGTTTTAAATTAAATCGAAATTTAAATATACCAAGTAATATTGAATTTTATACTCCAACTAGTTCGAAAGAATTTAAAGATTTTATGGTCGGAAAAACATTGATAGGTATAAATATGATGGGAACAACTTTTAGATTTTTAAAAATTTATTTTTTAACTGCACGACACAAAATTAAACTAGTGCAAATAACAAACGTCGGAAACATTCAATCGAACATGAAAATACTAGAAGGTTTTTTTTGGAAGGGCTTGTTATATAAATTTAGTCATGATTATGGGCATAAATTTACTGTTTTACTAAGTAATTTAGGATTGGTTTCAAAAATGGAAATAAGATTTACTACTGATAATAAATTTATTGAATACAAAACGAAGGGCAAAAACTTTTTAAAAAAAATTTTTAATTATTTCAATCTTCACTACGCAAAAGAATTTATACTCATTAATAGTCGAGCTTTTGACGCGATTAAAGAAAGTCAAATTGAAATTGAAGAAAATAAGATAGTTCTGCTAGATGAAATGTTTGATAATATTCAGTGGACTTTATTAAAAAAAAAACTGGATCAAAAAGATATTGAAAATCATTATTGTTATCTAGTAAAATTATTAAAGCATTTATCAAGTATTTATAAAAAAGAAGTTGTGATATGCATACATCCATCGGACAATTTAGAGTTAAAAAAAAAGCTTTTTGCTGATTTTAAAGTTGTAAAGTATCAAACCAGAGAAAATATTTTTAAAGCTTTTTTAGTTTTGTTTTTTGAATCTGGAGCAATTATAGATGCAATTTTACTTAAAAAAAGAATTGTAACATTACTTTCCAAAATCATGGATGAAAATCAGATTAAACATGGTGAAGATTACATGAAAACAATTGGCACTATAAGAATTAATGTTGAAGATGAAATAACTTTTAATAAAGATGATTTTTTATTAAAGCTAGACAAGGCTAAGAAAAAATATTTCAATTTTATTAAAAATAGTGTAACACCTGATGGCGACAATATTAGTTCCGAAAAAATAATTAAAATTATAAAAGAGAGATTTTTTAATTAAAGTATATGGGAATTTATTGATTTAGTGTTAGAAACCTTCAACAATATTTAATTATCAAGAAAACTTTTTAGTTGTTTTGATCGACTAGGATGTTTCAGCTTTCTTAAAGCTTTGGCTTCAATTT
>Ga0187827_10005202_pt1 | contig 15534 bp, 12 predicted proteins | sample ETNtaG_39_FD_167969 | JGI IMG/M metagenome (GOLD analysis project Ga0187827, IMG submission 167969) | Marine microbial and viral communities from oxygen minimum zone, Eastern Pacific Ocean - ETNP2014_SV_150_PacBio MetaG (Illumina Assembly) | ecosystem: Environmental > Aquatic > Marine > Hypoxic...
GATTTTACTTTATTGGCATTAGACCAGATTATAAATCATGCTGCTAAATGGAAATGGATGTTTGGTGGGGTACAAAGAGTACCGATTGTGATACGTGTTGTTGTCGGACGGGGATGGGGGCAGGGTGCCCAGCATTCTCAGTCTATGCATTCATTGTTCGCTCATATTCCGGGACTCAAAGTCGTTGCGCCTGTGACTCCTAAAGATGTCAAAGGCTTATTAATATCGAGCATTGAAGATAACGACCCCGTTATCTTTATTGAGCATAGACGGCTTTATGATGAAGAGGGAGATGTTCCTCAAGGTCTTTATCGAGTTCCTATCGGTAAAGCCAATGTTATCCGGGAGGGTGTTGATATAACTTTAGTGGCTCTATCTCAAATGGTTGTCGAAGCTGAAAAAGCAGGGATAGCACTTAAAGAAAAAGGTATTTCAGCCGAAATTATTGATTTGCGCAGTTTGCGACCATTAGATATGGATACGATCTTAAACTCTGTGAAGAAAACAGGGAGACTCGTTGTTATTGATGATGATTGGAAGTTGTGTGGGATCGCGGGTGAAATAATAGCCGCCCTGGCAGAAAATGATCACAAAATGTTTAAGGCTCCTCCGATACGCTTGACGTGGCCTGATATGCCAACTCCTACAAGTGTTGCGTTAGAATCTGCATATTATACAACGGCAAAAGATATTTATGAGGCAAGTTGTATCTGTTTAGACCGAAGCGTGGAACTGGCTTTATTCATTGATGAGAAACACGAACAATCTTTTAGTGGTCCGTTTTAAAAGAAAATGAAGAGTTTATTCTGGAATAAGCATTATCAAAAATTTTCAGTCCAGCAACCCTCGGCTTTTTCATCGTATTATGTTACTGGATATTTGAGCTGTTTTCGGGTTGAAATATGAATAAAGCGAAACTGTTTAGAAAATATTTAAAGGGAAAAGAATTGATCAGGTTGGTCGGTGCCCACAATGGATTAACAGCAAAGCTGGTAGAAGAAGCTGGCTTTGAAGGTATTTGGGCAAGTGGTCTTGAAATATCAACATCATATGCCCTGCCGGATGCAAATATTTTAACAATGACTGAGTTTTTAGAGGCCGCAACACAAATAAACGAAGCTTCTAACTTGCCGGTTATTGCAGATTGTGACACAGGATTTGGCAATTCGAATAATGTAATCCATTTAGTAAAAAAATATGAAAATTCTGGAATTGCTGGCATCTGTATCGAAGATAAAGTATTCCCAAAAGTAAACAGTCTTTTTGAAGGCAGGCAAGAACTAGCCCCTATTTATGAATTTGTTGGAAAAATAATGGCTGCAAAAAGTGCCAGAAAATCAAAGGAATTCTCAATAATTGCAAGAGTTGAGGCTTTGGTTTCTGGTTGGGGACATGAAGAGGCCTTGAGACGGGCTACAGCTTATGCAGAGGTTGGTGCCGATGGAATATTAATTCATTCAAAATCAGATACTCCGGGGGAAATAATTAAATTTGCTAAAAATTGGAAATTGAATACCCCTTTGATAATTGTTCCAACGAAATATCCATCGTTAACTGAAAAGGAAATGATAAAATATGGAATAAAGATTGTTATTTATGCAAATCATGGCATAAGGGGAGCTATTAAAGCGATACGAACTACCTTTAGAGAAATAAGCAGAGGCGGTATAAAAAATATTGACGAAAAGATTACTCCTTTATCAGAAGTATTTAAATTGCAAGGACAATTTGATTTAAAACAAAAAGAAGAAGAATTTTTGAAAGGGGAGTATGATGATTTTGTAGTGATTATTCCAGCCGCGGGAGTTCCTACATTAGATAGAAAGTTGGGCAGAATGTTTAATGACATACCGGTGTCATTGATTGATATAAATGGAAAAACATTATTAAAAAGAAATATAATGACCCTTAACAAAGTTGGATTAAAGAATATTTATGTTGTAGCAGGATATAAAAAAGAACTATTTGACAGGAAAGATTGTAAAATTATTGGAAATAATCATTATCAGGATAAAAATATTTTGTATTCTATTTTGAAAGCGAGAAGTAAATTTTGTAAAAATACTATTGTGATTTATTCGGATATTATCTTTCGTGAAGATGTTATCAAACAGGTGATAAATGAGCAGACTGCTGATGTATTGTTGGTAATGGATAGTACCTGTAAACTGGTCAAACAGCGAAATAAGAATCTTGAAGTAGTGGTAACCAAAGAGAAGAAAAATATAAAAAAAAGAAATTTTAATTACCTTTACTCGGTAGTAGATGTAGGTTCTGAAATAGATGATAAGATTGCTGATGGTGAATTTGCGGGTATAGTAAAGTTTTCAAATCGTGCATCCAAAGAGTTAAAAAAAATAAATAAAAACGCTAAAAGATATAAAGGGATTAATATAGACAATGCCTTATTGTCCAATTTGATCAGATTGTTTATTGATATGAAATATACTGTTAGAGCCTTAGATGTAAACAGTGGTTGGACAGAAGTTCATACATTAGAAAAATATAAACATGTTTGTTCAACGATTAAATAAATAGCAAATCGTATCCTTTTACCACAGATATTTGAATGACTGGATTTAATTGCAGAAAGTTCATTTCCTGCATTATAAAATTATCCGCTAAGCATTCTTAGGAAAATACGTTACAGAATAAAGATAATAGTTATTTGGTATTTAATGAATACCATCATGTTTAATTACCGCCTTATACATAAATAGTTCGTGGCGAAAGTAACGAGTTCATTTGTTTAGTCGATTAAGTAAAGGAGTAGTGTTGGTGGATCAGAAGTTGAATGTCGGGACCATTTGGATTACGGGATTGAGTGCATCAGGGAAAAGTACATTAGGGGGAAAACTTTTTAATGATTTGAAAGCAATTGGTGTAAATAATGTTAAGTTGCTGGATGGAGAAACTATTAGGGAAGAGCTAGGGGATACCTTTGGATATGGAACTAATGAACGGAATGCAATGCTGGAAAAAACTATACAGATGGTTCGTGAGTGTAATGATAATGGGAATATTGCAATTGTTTCTACAATATCCCACAAAAGAGCCATAAGGCAAAGGGCAAGAGATGCCATAACCAATTTTATGGAAGTTTTCCTGGATTGTCCTTTAGAAGTATGTATCGAGAGAGATTATAAAGGCCATTATAAGAAAGCAATAATTGGAGAACATGAAGGCTTTATAGGTATTACGGAATCTTATGAAACATCGGATTCGCCCGAGTTAGTGATTAATACGAAATCCTTAACAATTGTGGAGTGTCAGAAATTATTATTAGACGAAGTTGTTAGATTCTTGGACAGAAAATCTATAAATGCAATAATTGTTGCAGCAGGAATGGGAAATCGCATGAACCATCTTACACAAGAAAAACCAAAATGCATGTTGGAGATTAGTGGAAGAACAATACTCGACAGATTGATTGATAATCTTCTAAATTGCGGGATTAAAGGCATTAATATAGTAGTTGGCTATAAGAAGGAGTGTTTTAATGATGACAGGTATCAATGTTATGTTAATCCTGATTATGAGAATAACAATATTCTCCATTCCCTTTTTTACGCTGAAGAAGCAATGGATTCCGGCTTTCTATTTTCATACTCAGATATAATCTATGATGAAATTATTATTCGTCAAATGCTCGAATCAAATTCGGATATTACAATAGCGGTTGATTGCAACTGGCTTGAATATTACGAAGATAGAGTTGATCATCCGATATCAGAAGCAGAATTGGTATTTACTGAAAACAGGAAGACGGTAACCTTAATCAGAAAAGATGCAGATTTCAAAAATGCTTTTGGTGAATTTCTGGGAGTTGCATATTTTAGCAGAAAAGGAGCTAAAATACTAAAAGATGTTTTTAATGACTTATCGCAATACTATTATGAGAATTCCCATCAAACCTTTCATACTGCGGAATCCTTTAAAAAAGCTTATTTAACAGATATGTTACAAGAGATAATAAATAGAGGGTATTCAGTAGATATTGTACAAATTAAGGGGAATTGGACAGAGATAGATATACCAAGAGATCTAACAGTATCCGAGCAGTTATGGGGAAAAGAGGAGTACAGAACCCCATGAAGATTGTTACAAGTTGGTTGCATCGTTTTATATGTAATCTCTGATTTATGGAAAATTATAACCCGACACGCGTTGTCTTTTCAGATTTTGAATTAAGTAACATTTCATCATCTATAAGTTTACATGAAAGAGCATTATTAGTCATTTCTGAAACATTATTAAATTTAAGGCCTGAAATTCCTTCCTTTTTTCCAGAAGACACATTTATTTATAGTACATCAGGTAGCAATCCGGATTTACAGATAGTTGATAAAATAAGATTTCCAGAAGATTGTACCCAGGTAGTAGGGATTGGTGGTGGTAGCAAGTTAGACATATCAAAAGCGCTGTTTGCAAAGTTAATCTCTAATAACTCTATTTCCCTGGAAACTCTTGTTGTGAATCCCAATTTACTGGATGATTTCAAACCGGAGAGGGTCAGGTATGAATTAGTGCTTGTTCCAACAACTTCTGGTTCGTCATCAGAAATTACAAAATGGGGAACCCTCTGGGACTTTGAGAAAAAAAAGAAATATTCTGTGGATAATGAACTATTGTATGCTGATGCGGCATTGATTGATCCTCGATTAAGCCTTACTGTTCCAAAAGAAATTACTGCTTTTACGGGACTGGATGTTTTTTCCCACGCATTAGAGTCCATCTGGAATAAAAAAAGGAATTTTATCACTGTTAACTTTGCACTGGATTCAATCAGGCTCTGCATTGAGACATTACCCAAACTATTAAGAAATTTAGATTCATTAGAATATAGAGGCGCTATGTCAAAAGCGTGCTTGCTTGCAGGATACGCTTTTTCTCAGACACGCACCGCCGCCGCTCACGCTTTGTCATATCCATTAACCTTATTTCACAATATTCCTCACGGTTTTGCATGTAGTATCACCTTGGGGTCTATCTTTGATTATAATATAACTAAAAACCAAGAAGGTTTAGATGACGTCTTAGATATTTTTCAAAACAGATATGGTAATGATAAATCTAGTTTTCAAGATTGTTATGCGCTCTTTCTGGAAGATTGTGAAGTGTCTTCGAAGTTAAGTGAATACGGAGTTAAACAAGCTGATATACCACGGCTGGTTGACAATGCGTTTCATCCTGACAGATTCAGCAATATGCTACATAATTTATCATTAAAGGAAGTAGAAGATATCTATTATGCAGTTTTATGAAAATCTCTTCATATTAAACGATATTTGGAGACAATCAAATGGACAATAAGGTACCAATGACAGATACATTAGAAGCTCTTCTAAATCCAAGGTTGAATTCAGAAAAGATGCCTTTTGTAAGACCACTGACTATACCTGAAAGTGGGGAAAAGGTGTATTCATTGTCATCTGAAGATATTAATAAAATTAGAAAGCTCAGGGGTAGTGTTGTAGATTTGCACCCCGGTATGGGAGGTATAACTCCTGAAAAGCTGCAAAATATGATAGATCAAGGGATCAAGATTACATCCCTGGATTATATGATTACAAAAGGATGTAATTTTGAGTGTACATGGTGCTTTGCTTCTTCAAGTCCTGCTAAAAAAGAATTTTTACCTTTTAACAAGCTCAAAGAAATTACTTTAGAAGCTTTTGATTTAGGGGTTTCACTCTTTATTCTTACGGGTGGAGAACCATTGATTTATAGAGATCCGGAATTAGGTAAACAAGGAGCAAGAGCGGAGCATTTCTTTAAGATTGTTAAGATGATATACGATATCTATAACGAGAATGGAAAAAAAGCAAGGATAATGACATTTGATGATGTGGCCTTGATTACACCAGAAATAGCTGAAAGATTTGCTGCATACGAAGTGAGTTTGTGTACAAAAGGAGATACATTAATAGAAGAGCTTCAGGATTATAAGGTAAACCAGACCGGTGCATTTAAGAAGATGCAGGAGGGCTATAAAAACCTGATAAACGTAGGTTACGGTAAAAATCCAGCGCTGAGACTGGTCGTAAATTCTGTTCTGGAGCATACAACATTTGATGGTATGTTAGATCTTCATATGTGGGTTATGGAGAATGGTTTTGATCATTCAATAGTACCTGTTCATTATTGTGGAGCGGCAGAAGAAGAGGACCAGGAGATTGGAATTACATCATTGCATGTTAAAGTGTTGTACGAATTAATATCAGAGATGGACAAAAGAGAGTTTGACATTGACTGGACCCCATGGTCGGCGTTTACATACAACAAAACATGTAACCGTAATAGATCAGGATTGCATATAAGATCGAATGGAGATGTTACCGCATGTTCTGAATCTCCCGGAAAAAACGCCACGGATGATTATACATTTGGGAATATTTTTGAAAATGATTTCTCATTGAAGCGTTTAGTTAATTATAAGAAATTAAATGATTATAGAAAAGAATTTGCTAAAGGATATGGTACGTACGTATGTTCTCCTGACGTTTGTGATCTATATAAGAACGATTTGTGCCAGGGTGGTTGTGCGACAAGATCTGCTTACTCAAGGGTAGATTATGATACCGGATTAATTGTAAAAAATGATGAGTTGAACAACTATAGTGAAATGAGGGAGGACCCTCTTTGTCCCGCTTGGGCCAATCTGGCAATAAAACAGGGGGTTTTACGCGAAGGGTTACTTGAGTCTGTTCAAGCGCGAATTGCAAAACATAGCAAAAAGTATGATGTCAGCAAATTATTCAAGGATTTATCACACTGCACCCCATTAAGTAAGCAGGTGTGATTTTAGAGTGGCACTTATTGCTTGAATTCAGCTTAAATTGAAACTCAGGCTTAAGAGGATTTTACCAGCACTAAGGAAGGTTGTTTGCCCATGGGAAAATTACAAAATATTATAACATCGTTACATACAAAAACAGAGCGTGGCTACTTTGAAAGAATGAGAAATGAGAAAGTTGCCTGTGCAGAGATAGCAAGAAAGTTTGATAAAAACTTTTGGGATGGAGATAGGAGATATGGCTATGGTGGGTACAAATATGATGGCCGTGATTGAAAGTAAGTTGTAGCAATCGAAATATAATATTTAACATAAATCCAGGCCAATGACCGAGGTGAACTTGGTACAACAGGGAAGCAATGAATAATCGTAATTAAATAATTTAATTGTTTCTCTGTAAGCACAATAACAAAGGTTATTATTCTGATTCTTCCAGATATCATTATAACCTCTTGACATGAGAGCACTAAAACATATGACTCAATTATTCAGGAAAAGTAGAAGGTAAAAAATTTAGATCAATGAATGTTTATTGTTTTATCAAGATACTGTTTAAGAAGTTCCGTTTAAGAACTATATTAAATGCTTCGGTGTTTGTGGCTAACGGTCTGTTGGAAATGATTAGTGTTTTTACAGTAGTTCCGCTTGTGGATGTGTTTCTTCATTCAGATCTAAACAACATAAGTGGGATTACAGAAAAGTGGATAGCATTAATGGGCTTATTTAATATGCTACCTACCAAACTAAACTTTATAGTTGTTATGATGTTCTCCATAACTGTCGCCAGTATTTTAGGGATCCTTACACAATATATGATATTGCAAACTAAATATGCTATTGAGAAAGAGTTGAGAAAAGAGACACTTAATTCTTTTTTTAATGCTTCGTGGCATTTTTTTGCAGGTGGGGAAAGGGGAATTTTCATAAATACTTTTAACCGTGAGATGGTAGTAGTAGGTAATTCTTTAAATTCAATAGGAACAATGTTCTCCGGCTCTATTCGCCTAATCTTTTATGCGGTAGTGCCCATTTATATATCATGGCAGGCAACTGCAATTGCGATTGGTATGGGACTCGTTTTTTCTCTGCCGTTTGTTATGCTGAGAAGGTTAAGTTATAGATTTGGACAAGAATTTACTTCTACTTCAAACAGATTTAATCAAAAGTTACAAGAGAGTTTTGAGGCGGCGAAGGTTATATTAGGTTACGGCAATCAGCGAAAAAATGTAATTCAGATTGAAGAATCCTTTGATGAGCATTGTAAGGCCGCAATAAAGTCTCAGTTGATTCCTTTCATTACCGCAAAAGGTTTTGAACCATTTGCATGGTTTTCGGTTATCTTTACAATCTACTATTCGATTACTTATATGAATGTTACGATCGCAGAGGTTGCAATAATCGTATATGCATTGTTTAAAATATTTCCGTTAATGGCAACTGTTAATAGGGATAAAAACTCATTAACAGGCTTTATACCGAGTTATGAGCAGATAGATAGTTTAAATAAACAGGCAAGGTTACAAGTTCAAAAAACTGGAAATTTGCCTTTCAGAAAGTTTGAAAATACTATTACATGCAAAGGAGTAACTTATGCATATTCAAAACATAAACCTGTTTTAAGTGACATTGATATTGTTATTGAAAAGGGGAAGACTGTTGCTGTTGTTGGGGAATCAGGTGCAGGAAAATCAACTCTGATAGATATATTGATAGGGTTTTGTGAACCACACAATGGAATTGTTACAGTTGATGGGATTTCGTTATTTGAGTACGATATCAAATCATTCAGGCAAAAAACAGGTTTCGTCCCTCAGGATAGTATTCTCTTTCATGATACAATCCGTAATAATCTTTTATGGAGTTACGACACGGCGACAGAGAATGAAGTTGAGGAGGCTTGTAAACTGGCCAATGCACATGATTTTATAATGGAAATGCCGGAAGGCTATAATACGGTAGTTGGTGATCGTGGTGTTCGTTTATCTGGTGGGCAGCGTCAGCGGATAGCCCTGGCGCGTGCATTATTGAGAAAACCGGAACTGTTGATATTAGATGAAGCTACAAGTTCTCTGGATAGCCAATCTGAGACTCTTATCCAGGAAGCTATAGAAAAAATTGCCCACCAGACGACAATGGTTATTATTGCTCATCGGTTATCAACAATCGCTAACGCTGACTGGATTTACGTCCTTGAGGAAGGACGTGTTGTTGAACAGGGAACATACGGGGAGCTAATTGACCTGAAAAGTTCTTTTAAACGAATGGCAGAACTTCAGGGTTTAGTCAAATAAGGGATGAATATTTGTGAAAAAAAAGTTTTAGTTACCGGTGCTGATGGATTCATAGGTAGCAATCTTGTCGAAGCACTTTTGAATGAAGGTTGTAATGTCAAAGCTTTTACCTGTTATAATTCCTTTAACTCATGGGGATGGCTCGATACATTTCCAGGGGAGAAACTTAAAAATATAGAAGTTTTTCCAGGAGATATACGAGATCCAAATGGTATTAGAACTGCAGTAAAGGATGTGGACATAATATTTCATCTTGCCGCATTAATAGCAATCCCTTTCTCTTATCATTCTCCTGATTCTTATATTGATACAAACGTTAAAGGCACGTTAAATGTATTACAGGTATGTAGAGATTATGATGTTGAGCGAGTAATTGTTACATCTACCTCAGAAGTTTATGGGACAGCGCAGTATGTTCCTATTGATGAAAAACATCCTCTTCAAGGACAATCCCCTTATTCCGCATCAAAGATCGGAGCGGATAAGATCGCCGAGGCTTTTTTTCGTTCTTTCGAAATGCCTGTTGTGATAGCAAGACCTTTCAATACTTATGGCCCACGTCAATCTGCACGTGCTGTTATACCTACCATAATAACTCAATTGTTAAATGGTAGAGAGGGCATAATGCTAGGCTCTATTTATCCAACAAGGGATTTTAACTATGTTGGTGATGTATGTAAGGGGCTGATTAATCTCTCCAGATTTGATGAGGCTATTGGCAGGGAAGTGAATATTGGTTCCGGTACTGAAATATCAATAGGTTCTCTTGCAAAATTATTAATGGAGTTGACAGGTACAGAGGCAGAAATAATTTCTCAAGACAATAGAAAAAGACCGGATAATAGCGAAGTTGAACGATTAGTTTGTGATAATCGCCTGATCAAAGAAATAACAGGATGGAAACCAGAAACAACTTTGAGGGAAGGTCTGCTAAACACCATAGAATGGTTCAAGGACAAAGAAAATTTAAAGAGATACAAGGATGACATCTATAATATCTGATAAAAGATTAAATGTGATACCCTTATCGGAGCCTGCAATCATAGGTAATGAGTGGAAATATATTAAGGAATGTCTGGATACCGGCTGGGTGTCTTCTGTTGGGAGTTATGTAAATAGATTTGAAAAAATGGTGGCAGAATACGTAGGTTGTAAGTATGGAATTGCTGTTGTAAACGGGACTTCTGCGCTGCACTTATCTCTTCTTGTTTGTGATGTAAAAAGTGGTGATGAGGTAATAGTACCAGCTTTGACATTTGTTGCTACAGCGAATGTTGTAAAATATTGTGGAGCTGATCCTGTGTTTATTGACTGTGATCAAGAAACATTGTGTTTAGATGTGAAGAAGTTAAAGCGTTTTCTGGAAATGGAGTGTATACGGAAGAACGATGGATATACATATAATAAAGCATCTGACAGAAGAGTAAAAGCTGTTATGGCTGTTCACAATTTTGGACATCCGGTCGAAATGGATAATCTTATCGAGATATGTCAACAGTATAACATAGATATTATTGAAGATGCAACAGAGAGCCTTGGCTCTGAACATAAAGGTCAAAAAACAGGTTCTTTTGGGAAACTGGCATGTTTATCCTTTAATGGAAATAAAATAATAACTTCAGGTGGTGGTGGCATGGTTGTAACTAACGACGGACGTCTGGCAGAGAAAGTGAGGCATTTGAGCACACAGGCAAAAAATGATTCTATTGAATATGATCATAATGAAATAGGTTATAATTACCGTCTTACAAATATTCAGGCCGCTATGGGAGTAGCTCAGATGGAAGGTTTAGATACGTTTGTAGAAATAAAGAGAAAAAACGCGTTCAGGTATAAAAAACTTTTCTCTAACATGAATGGTATAGAGCTTTTGTGGGAGAAACCGTGGGTAAAGAGTAATTTCTGGTTCTATACTGTAACGGTTTCAACGGTTCATAAGAAAGCTTTGATAGATTACCTCCATTCTGAAAACATTCAAGTAAGACCTCTGTGGAAACCGATTCATACCTTGCGGATGTATAAGGATTGTCAGGCATTTAGAGTGGAAAGTGCATTAAATATTTATGATACCGCCCTAAATCTACCATGTAGCATAGGTATAAAAAAGGAAGAGATTGATTTTACTGTTGAAAAAATAAAATCTTTTTTCTCTTCCAGAGGATAATACATTTGGAAAGAATTGTTATTTTGGGGGGTGGAGGACATGCCAAAGTCTTGATTGGGCTTATCAGGACTGCTGGTATATACGAAATTTCAGGAATTCTGGATCCAAGTCTGAAAAGAGAGACTATGGTTGTTGATATTCGTGTCATGGGGGGGGACAATCTTCTTTCCAAACAAATTAAAGAGGGAATTACACGGGCATGTATTGGTGTTGGTAGTGTCGGAGGCAACAGTAAAAGAACTAGTCTGTATAAAACAGTAAAAGAGGTTGGATTTTCAGTGCCATGCCTGATTCATCCACAGGCTATTGTAAAGGAAAACGAAGTGAATATATCTGAGGGTGTGCAAGTAATGGCAGGTGCGATTATACAAGCGGGAAGCTTGATTATGGAAAACACTATAATTAATACTGGTGCTATAGTAGAACATGATTGTGTGATTGGTAAACATGTGCATATTTGTTCAGGTGCAGTAATCTCAGGTGGAGTTGTAATTAGCAATAGTGCATTTATAGGTGCCGGTGCTACGATTATACAAGGTATCAAAATAGGCAACAATTCTGTTGTTGCCGCAGGAGCTGTTGTGATAAATGATGTGGGAGATGGTGTAAAAGTCAAAGGGGTACCTGCCGAATGAAAGTGTTTATAATTGCAGAAGCAGGTGTTAACCACAACGGTTCTTTGGATATATGCAAGAAACTGGTCGATGTATCAGCTAAGGCTGGTGCTGATGCAGTAAAATTCCAGACATTTAAAGCTGGTAAACTCGTTACTGCTAATGCTGAAAAGGCAAGGTATCAAATCGAGAATACAAGAACAAGAGAGTCTCAGGTTGAAATGTTGAGGCGACTTGAGTTGTCAACAAATGCACACAAAGATCTTTTTGCCTATTGCAGACAAAAGAATATTTCGTTTCTATCTACTCCATTTGATGAAGAAAGTGCCGATATGTTAGACGGTTTAGGGATGGAAATATTCAAAATTTCGTCGGGAGATATTACAAATAAGCCCCTTATCCAACATGTTGCATCTAAAAAAAAACCTATAATTCTTTCAACCGGTATGTCATATCTAGGAGAAGTTGAAAATGCTATAAATTGGATCTGTGAAATATGGAACAGCTTGGATAAAAAACCACAATTGTCTGTTTTACATTGTGTATCGAGTTATCCTGCCAGAATAGAAGACGTAAATCTCAGAGCAATCAAAGCGATGGAAATGGCATTTAGGTTTCCCGTTGGTTATTCCGATCATACGATGGGTGCTGAAATAGCGCTGGCCGCAGTTGCTATGGGTGCAAAAGTTATTGAGAAGCACTTTACATTGGATAGAGAAATGGAAGGTCCTGACCACAAAGCTTCACTTGAACCAGAAGAGTTAGAGGCAATGATTACCGCAATAAGGAATGTCGAATTGGCAATGGGAGATGGAATTAAAAAACCAACAAAAAGTGAGAATGATCTCAAAAAGATTGTGCGGAGAAGTCTTGTAACAGCAAGGGGGATAAAAGCCGGTGATACAATTTTTCCAAATGATATTATTATCAAAAGACCTGGAACTGGAATATCGGCAGAGTTCAAAGGCAAAGTTGTTGGTATGAAGTCAGTAAACGATATTAGTGTAGATTCAGTTATAAAATGGGAAGACCTTAAACATGCGTAAGATTGCTGTAATAACCGGTACAAGGGCGGAATATGGATTACTTTATTGGGTGACAAAGGAAATACACGAAACTCCAGAACTTGAATTGCAGCTCATTGTCACAGGGATGCATCTGTCACCTGAATTTGGTCTTACTGTCAGAGAAATTGAGAAAGACGGGTTTCCAATTGTTGAAAGAGTAGAAATGCTACTTTCTTCTGACACTGAAGTTGCCATTACGACCTCCATGGGGTTGGGTATGATTGGTTTTGCGAAGACATATGATAGACTAAAACCGGATATTGTACTTGTTTTAGGAGATAGATTTGAGATTTCAGCGGCAGTATCTGCAGCAGCTCCTTTCGGAATACCGGTTGCGCATATTCATGGTGGAGAATCGACAGAAGGAGTGATGGATGAGCTTTTTCGTCATGCAATAACAAAAATGAGTAGTATCCATTTTCCCTCTACTCTCAAATATGCGGATAGGATAATACAAATGGGTGAGCAGCCGGAAAGAGTTTTTTGCTTTGGTGCTCCGGGATTGGACAGTATTCATAGACTTAAGTTACTAAAAAAACAAGAGTTGGCTAATGAATTAAAACTTCCGATTGAAAGGCAATGGGGAATATTAACATATCATCCCGTGACACATGAAGATAGTAGTGGTAAGAATCAGATTAAAGCTCTTCTTAATGTAGTGGAACGATTTCCAGAGATTTACTGGATTATTACCTTACCAAATGCTGATACAGGAAGTAGGGCAATAATTAAAGAGATAGAGGTATTTGTTCATGAAAATTCAGAAATAGCCTGTTTATTTAGCTCTCTTGGACAATTGAGATATTTATCGTTGTTAAAAAATGCAACAATTATGGTAGGAAACTCTTCATCCGGCTTAATAGAGGCACCTTCATTTGAATTACCGGTTGTGAATATAGGAGACAGACAGAAAGGAAGGATAAGAACCGCTAATGTTATAGATGTTCCAGCATGCGACAAAAACATATTAGAAACCGCTATGGATAAAGCAGTGTCTAAAGAATTCAGAGATTCTATACAAGGGTTAAAAAATCCATATGGAGATGGACATACGAGCGAGAAGATAGTTGAGATTCTTAGAACTGTGTCATTATCTGATTTGTCTAAGAAGCAATTCTGTGAATTAAGTATGGGAGTGGATAGTTAGGTGAACAAGGCAAAACTGAGAACCCTTCTGATTTCTTCAGCTACAACTTTGAAAGAGTCTATGCAGAAACTCAACGATACTGCTGAGCAAATACTCTTTGTAACTGATGAAGATAATAAACTTCTGGGAACTGTTACAGATGGGGATATCAGAAGGGGGCTTATTAACGGTCTTAAATTTAGTGATAAAGTTGAAAAGGTGATGTCTATTCAGTTTACCTCTTTCTTTTGTGATGAAGCTGATAAAAAGAAAAAAGCTGAAAGGATAATGCTTAGGGACAAAATTGAACAAATTCCAATATTAGATAATAAGAAGAGCGTTGTAGATGTAATATTATGGACTGATATATTTGGCGAAGAAAAAGCTTTAGAAAACAAACAGTTTTTCACGAACCCCGTTGTAATAATGGCAGGGGGAAAAGGGACACGGCTTGATCCATTTACAAAAATATTACCAAAACCATTAATCCCTATCGGCGATAAACCAATAATAGAAATAATAATGGAGAAATTTTTCAGGCAGGGCTTCCAGAATTTTATCTTTACGCTTAATTACAAAAGAGAATATATAAAGATGTTTCTCAAGGAAAATAGCTTTCCTTACAATATAGATTGGGTTGAAGAGGATGACTTTATGGGAACTGCTGGCAGCCTGTCGCTATTAAAGGATAAGATCAACGAACCATTTATTGTCTTGAATTGCGATATGATATTAAATGCAGACTATGCAGACATCATAAAATGGCATAAGGAAAATAATAATATTGTAACACTTATAGGATGTCACAAAGAAGTTAAAGTGCCTTACGGCATTCTGGAATTGAACGACGGCATTTTAAAGAGTTTTGTAGAAAAGCCTAATTATGATGTGATTATCAATACAGGTGTTTACATTCTAGAGCCGGAAATTATTGATATGATACCATATAATGAATCAATTGATATGAATACGCTAATTGATGAAGTCTCAAAGAAGGGCAAGGTTTCTGTATATCCCGTTCATGAGGGATGGATAGATATTGGACAATGGGAAGAGTACAAGAATGGTTTAAAGGAGATTGGGGATGTATAGGATTCTGGTTGTTCCTTGCTGTAGGAGAGATAAAAGATATTTGATGCCGATTGTTAACAGAAGCATATTTTATGAAAATATTAATTATAAACCCACCTATTAGACTGACAGACAAGCCCAGGCATATACCACATGGGTTGTCGATTCTGGCAAATATTATCAGAAAAAAGATGGGTATAACGCCTGAATTTGTCGATATCAATGCACATCGCTATAACGAAGATCAGGTCAGGTCAATAATTCGATCTATAAAGTTTGATGTAGTCCTCATCGGTGGGCAAATTCCAGTTTATAAGAGGATGATATTATATGCAGACATAATAAAGGAAATAAATAGTAGTGCGGTAATAATTGCCGGAGGCAGTGCGGCAATGTCAGTTCCAG
>Ga0187827_10005206_pt1 | contig 15530 bp, 10 predicted proteins | sample ETNtaG_39_FD_167969 | JGI IMG/M metagenome (GOLD analysis project Ga0187827, IMG submission 167969) | Marine microbial and viral communities from oxygen minimum zone, Eastern Pacific Ocean - ETNP2014_SV_150_PacBio MetaG (Illumina Assembly) | ecosystem: Environmental > Aquatic > Marine > Hypoxic...
GGAGGAGGGTAGAAACGAAAAAACCGCCCGAAGGCGGTCTCAACGAGACATTTTTCGGGTCCTACCGCACATCATGCCTGATCCTTTCAGGCTAGGCACCGCAGCGTCTCTTGCTCGGTTGCCGTCCGCCACTCGGCGGAAGCTCCTGATGCTAATCTATATTACAGTATGCCCAGTTTAATAGCAATGAAAAAATATAATTTATTCCCGCCGATACCGGTTTCTTCAGAGATAAACGGGGAAAAAATAAAAAAACTAGTTCCCGCCGGATAAATTAATTATTAAGTTTCCATACCCTTTGAAAGCTTCGAAAGAAATAACATTTATTGATCTGTTCTGTGGGATCGGAGGATTTCACAGAGCCTTCACTAAAGCAGGAGCAAAATGTGTTTTTGCTAATGACTTTGATGATATGGCCGCGTCCGTTTATCTAGCCAATTACAAAGCAGGACAATACCTCAGACTTGGCCCCATATCAACCTGGACAGATGAAAAGAATTTTTTGATCCCCAAACATAATATTCTTGTTGCAGGTTTTCCCTGTCAGCCATTTTCAATTGCCGGGGTATCTAAGAAAAAATCACTTGGCCGAGAGCACGGTTTTTTGGACAAGACTCAAGGGACTCTATTTCATGATATAGTCAAAGTCCTAAAAAGAAGAAAACCGGACGCGTTTCTTCTGGAGAATGTAAAAAATCTGAAATATCATGATGGGGGTAAAACTTATGAATATATTATAGGTGCCCTTGAAGAACTGAACTATATAGTACCTGAGCCTGACATCATTGATGCCAGACATTTTGTCCCCCAGCACAGGGAAAGAATATTCATTGTTGGTTTCCACAAACGCCATAAATGGGAATTTGAATTTCCTCCGACAAATAACCTTCGAAAGAAGGAAGACTTACTTAAGTATCTGGAGAAAAAGGTTGAAAAAAGATATACACTCACACCAAACCTGTGGAAATACCTTCAAGCCTATAAAAAGAAACATAAAGCAGCGGGCAATGGCTTCGGGTACGGATTGATTGAACCCGGGAAAGACACCTATACCAGAACAATAAGTCAAAGATACTATAAGGATGGTGCTGAGGTTTTAATAGCCCAGGAAGACAGTCCTCCCCGTCGGCTGACACCCTCAGAATGTAGAGCATTAATGGGTTTCCCCAAAAGTCATCGAATGCTGAATGTAGGTGGTTCGGACTTATCTAATAGTGATCGAAGACAGCTATTATCAGATACCGAGGTCTACAGGCAGTTTGGCAATTCTGTTGTTGTGCCTCTGGCAACGCACCTTGCTGAAGCATTGGTTGAACAATTAAAACCATTGATAAAAGTGAAATAAGATATATCCGTCAGCGGATATACTCCATGGGAGAGTCAGTCTATCAGGACTTTCCCTGGAGAAAAACTTCCAATTTATTTCATGCTCTAACGGCTGAAATTTTCCTTCAGAGAACAAAAGCCAATCAGGTTTTACCGGTCTACAGAAATTTCACCCGCACATACGAAGATCCATCAGACGTCATCAATGACGGTAAAAAAGAATATGAGACAATTCTTGAACCTCTGGGGCTTAAATGGAGGATTCCTCTTTTTTATAATCTATGTAAAGAATTAACTGAAGAATACGGAGGAAAGGTTCCGGTTGACAGGGAGATTCTATTGAGCCTTCCCGGTATAGGTGATTATGTGGTATCAGCCTTTCTTTCTTTCCACTTTAATGAACCATTACCTCTTGTTGATGCTAATACGGTCAGATTTGTTGGCAGATTCTTCAAGCTGGAAACCGGCCCAGAATCCAGAAGGGACAGAAAGTTTAAAGGGGTTATTGAGGAACTACTATCAAAAAGATATTCGAGAAGATTCAATTACGCATTTCTTGATTTCTCAATGAATATCTGTTCAACCGCGCCCAAATGTGAAGAATGCAAATTGAGGCGAAAATGTAAATTTTATTAACCGGGAATCATTCAAGGCCTGTATTATACTCAGGCTGGATTATTTTCAGTATCTGTTAAACCTTAGTTATATCGATTTTTTCCCCTTGGCCCAGAGCCTCCTTTATATCCTCCCTCAAGAAATTGATACTTCTAATAAATGCCTTACCGTTCATATTCGTAAGATTTTGAACATTGCTTTCAAGTTGATCATATAAGGCTTGAGGAACATAAATGGCCAAGAAAGCTCTGAAGGGATATCGTCTGACCCTTTCTTCATTGAATTCACCGGGGTCATCAAAAAGTCCGAAGCCAACAGTAGGTGAGAGGATGTTGCCTGATCCACTTGCCATCAATCTCTCTTTTGCTTTGAAGCTCTTGACAGATATAATTATGTTGAATGGTGTACCTTCTATGTAGAAATCCCCAACCCATTTCCACTGAGAGGGGAGTTTGCCATATGAATCTTTCACTACTGATTTCAAACCTGCCTCACATAACCTTTCAGTAATTGTTCCAGTAGTTCCAACAGGTATTGTGTCAAACCTGTTTAAATCTGCCAGTTGTGTTACAATATCATCAATACTATCGAAGATCTGATTGTAATCACCAGGAGCAATACCAAGCGTTCGGTACACATCATGCAATATTTCATCAGCGCGGGTAGGCATTGCTAATATTGCTGTTTATAATGAAAAAAATGCACTAAAATGTCTTCTCGGGAGTGGCTTTTCATCCTCCACCAAGGTTGGATCATGAACGACACTTCAATATACGTATTCTGCCTGTTTGCAAAAACAGGAAGATTATAGCCAGCCCCTTTGATATAATGGATCTTATTACTGAAGAATCCTTCGCCTCAGTTGTTAATAATCTGAAATTCAAAGGGCCTGATCGATTTGAGAGTAAAGGATCAGATCTTACAGCTTTTTTGCTGGAATTATTGCTTCGATGTTCAGATGATCCTGAGGGGCCCAGTGTTTTATTAAAGTTGCCATATTCTCACGAGCTTTCTCGTTGGTTACCTGTTCTATGGGTTTTAAGGTTAATTCACCAAGATTACCAAGAGCATCCTGATACGCTTCACAGGCACCTTTTAAAAGATGTCAAAATAAAGAATAGGGCAATAGCCCGAATTCATAGTATTCAGGGCAGAAACCTCTGGCTGAAAGGAAAGGAACCTCAGCCGTTTAGAATAACCATTGAAAAAGAGATATCAATAGAAGTGGTAACCGGGGATAATAATTACGCCACCAAATCCGCAATTACGAGATTGATAAACAATTCTCCTGATTGTGAAATCGATAACATCCTGGGGATATTTACTCATGGTCGAAGAGATTTTTTTAAGAGAAATATCATTGTAATAGGAAAAATCAAGGATATGGAATCGTTTGCCAGACATTCAGAATTGAATGACCATAGCCTCCGAAATCTTTTCTCAATTGCCAAACTTCAACAAAATGGTACAGTGAGTGATTTATGGAAGCGATACGAAGGATTACCTGCCATGATTTTCACCAACAACATTTCAAGACTGGTTGAGTTTCTTCCAGACAATACTGGTGAAAACCTTGACACACTTTTTATGACAGATAATATGAATCTTCCTCCCAGGTACAATACAAATATGATATTCATTACAGATGAACAAATAATCCGAGGTAATGAGGCAAGTTTTATGGATTTAACCAGAAAAAATATCCCGATGTGTATTTTCGGCGATTATGGGTCTTCTGTTATTGAAGGCCTGCCATTCAGAGGAAAAATAAAAGAATGGAAATTCACCGAACCTCTATGGAATGGCGCCGGGAGAGATCCGGCACCATTTGAAACTTTCGGAGTAAGTCATATCAGACTGAGAAATATGCTTTCAATGAAAGTTGAGAGGGTTGATTGTGAAACTGATGATTTTGATGAGACACACAGCCATTTTCATAAAATCACACGTTCAAACATTGACATAGAAGGTTTCAAGATCAAACTGTTTCACCTCTGGTCCAAGTTTAATAAGATTACACGTTTGATAAATCCCAAACAGGATTTTTCAAAAGACCTATTAATAATCGATAAAATATTAAATGAATTGAAGAACTACCGCCTCTACTTATCTGAGGAAAATGAAGGATATATAAAAGATGTTGTTGAAAGCTTAAAACAATTTCTTCAAGGTAATTTCAATATTGAATTAAAGATGGAAAAATTGAATTCCATCCTTGAAACCACAGATAATGAAAATATAGCCCTGATACTACATCCAGAAGAAGATCTGAAATGGTTGAATCAATATTTTACAGATAACAATGTTTCTTACTCAATTCCTCATTTATTAACATTTAGTGAAATACTGAGAAGTAGTTACATCTATGATACGGTAATTGTATCAGGCTGGTTTGGGAAAAGAGAGATGAAAAAACTGATTGATAATTATACTTCTAAAAGAATTATTCTACTTTGCTATCCTTTTGAAAAAAGTCCTTCACTGTATCTTGAAGGATATATTAGACAAATGACTGAAACATTCAACGATAGAGATTACTGGGAAAAACTTCTTAACTTGAACCTGGGTGTTCAAAAAAAGGAAATCGTTAAAAAACCTGCAAGTGGCGAGTCCGATATCCCTGACTTTGATATTGCCGACTTTACAATTGGTTTTTCAAATAACACTCAGGGAGAACAAAGACCTGATTCTATATATGCAAAAATGGTGCATTTTGGTGATTGTGCTGGGTTCTATACTGATACTCACAAGTTTTTTGTGTGCTCATCAGTTTCTGATGCAAATGAAATTGATCTGGTTAGTATAAACAATTTATCTCCTGGCCAGCAGGTATTGATGCTTCAGGCTGAAAAATCTATGATAAAGGACACCGCCGAAAAAATGTTGATCAAATCAGGATATTCAGATCTGATTGATAAAGCTGAGTCCTGGAAAAAAGCACTCAGAAATTATGATGAACAAAATTCGCGAAATCAATTATTGGCCGAACTTAAATCGGCGGGTGTACAACGAAGTGATGCAACAATAGTTAAATGGATCAGGGATGAGAACCTAATTGGACCGAGGGATTTGAGCAATATTGATTCTATAGCCTCAATGACCGGCGACAGTTATCTCCAAAACAATCTGGATGATGTCAAGAATGCAGTAAAAAAAGTGAGAAAATCCCGAAAAAAGGCAGCCAGGTTCCTAAGATCCAGGTTGAGGAACCATCTTCCTGAAATAAAAAGTCTCCAAAATAAAGATGAAAACCTTACAGTCGAAGTCTCAGAAATTGGGAAAATTTTTATGAGAAAAATAATTGATATTACCAGTGAAACAGAGATTAACTATGATGCAGCCAACAAACTTCAGTGGATGTAAACATGGCTGAAATGATTCCACCTCGTATCTCGAACTATGTTGAAAGCAAAGCCGAGCATATGGTTTTTAACAGTTTTAGAAAAGATAAGCGTTGTTCTGAATGGATTATCATTCATTCATTAATGCTCAATGAACATCATCTCCGAAAATATGGTGAAATTGATTTCCTTGTAATTGCACCTGGTAAAGGATTGTTCGTTCTGGAAGTAAAAGGTGGAAGAGTATATAAGAAAAAAGGCGTTTTTTATCACACGGGAAGACAAGGAAAGGTTAGCGAATCCTCAAAGAGTGCGTTCGTTCAGGTAAGAGAGAATGTTCACAGTCTAAGACAGTATATCTCTCTTTATTTCGCCAATGATTCAAAACTGTCAGATATTCTGATCGGTCAAGGAGTAATATTTCCTCAATGTACTTATGCAACTAAAGGCCCTGAAGAAGTTAGCTGGCAAACGCTTGATAAAACCGGTTTTACTAAACCTATAAGTCATTTTATAGATTGTCTGAGCCGTGAATTCATTAAAAAACATCCGAACAATCATGTGATTGATCACGATGAGGCTATTCTCCTTAAAGATTACCTCAGAGGGGATGTTGAGGTTGCTATTAGCCTAAAAGTTATATCCAATGAAGTAGAAGAAGATATATTACGTCTTACAGAGGAGCAGTATAAATGTCTGGACATTACTGAAAAAAATTCTCGGGTCCTGGTAGAAGGAGCAGCAGGCACAGGAAAAACTCTTCTTGCACTGGAATCCGCCAGAAGAAGTATTAATAAAAATGAAAGAGTTCTTTTGGTCTGCTACAACAAAATGCTTAGCAATTGGATAAAACTGAACCTAAAAAATGAAATTGAAGCGGGTCAAATCGATACGGAAACATTCCACGGATTTATGGAACAATATGTGGAAAGAACAAAGGATATGATTATAGATGACGATTACTTCAAGATAGATCTACCCGTGCGATTTTTAGAATATCTTGATAACAATAAGTTCAGAAAATATGATACTGTTATCATAGATGAAGCGCAGGACCTCATTAGACCCGATTATCTTGCTGTAATTAATTCTCTGGTTGAAGGTGGATTAAAAGACGGTCGTTTTATTTTCTTTGGAGATTTTAATCATCAGGCAATCTTTACCGATCTTTCTTACGATGACCTCATTCAATATCTCAATCGTGAAACAGCCTATACTATTTATCCTTTGAACAAAAATTGTAGAAATACCAGAGAAATTGCAGCCGCAACAGTAATGTTAAACGAATTTAAACAGCCTCCATTTGAACTACCTGAAGTAAGAGGAAAGGAAGTGCACTATTATTTCTTCAACAATAAAACTGATCAAAAAGGAGCGCTTCAAAACATATTGATGAAGTATATAAAAGAAAATATCCCGCCAAGAAAAATAACTCTTCTTTCTCCAATAAAGTATAAATCTTCAATAGTATCAGAGGTAAAAATACTTAACCACCCCATCAAAGAAATAGATGACGTTTTACTCCTGTACAAGAATAGAAAAGCCATTACTTTTTCAACAATACAGGCCTTCAAAGGCATGGAAAATACATTCATAATTCTAACGGATCTTGATGATCTGTCCGACGAATACACAAAAAAACTGACCTATATTGCTATGTCCAGAGCCAAAGCTAATTTGACTCTGTTAATTGCAAAGTCTCAAAAAAATACTTACAGGGAGAGAATGCTGAAGTATGCAGATGGCTAGAGAAAAAATTATTGAAGAAGTATTAAGGGAAGTTGTTGGACCTGACCCTGTTAAGCCGTCTATTCAGGATAATGGAGAGGAAATTCTAAATATCAAACCAACTAAAAGATATGGTGCCGGAATTCTTTTCCCTCAAAAAACAACCTATGAATCGCTGGACAAAAGTTTTGAAGATGAGGACATTCAGGTTTTGCCTGATGAAGGTGCTGAAGAAACCCAGATTGGAGAAATTGATGATACAAAAATCATTGGTGATGATGACAACAGTACAAATGATGAAATACTTAATCTGGTAAACAGTTATTTACCTTCAGCAATGGGTTTTACAGCATTAATTCTTGAAGATTTTAAGAGTCTTGAAATAGAGATAAAATGTGCCCGATACGAAAAACAACCTCTGGTGAAAAAGCAGGGTTATTTCAGAATACCATTAAATGGTAAGATTATTCTTAAACCTCGTGATCTACCAAATAAAGATAAGAAAACGATTAAAAGAACGATTAAAAGTGGTCAAGAATTAACAGACCTTGAACTCGTTGTTGTTAGCAGAGGAATGAGAAAAAAAGCAAAACTGATTACTTTCAGTTTGGTTAACAACGCAAGAAATCAAAAAGAATACATTGAAAGTGAAAAATGTTATTTCCAGGTAAGTATGGTGGTTAGGGCAACTGAAGAGAAATATCCATTTTTAAATATACCACCACATATTTCGGATACTGATGATGAAGATATGATGTCATCTCATCTCCTTTACAGAAACAATTTCAACTTTTCAACCGGACACGGTTGTGCCGTCGAATGGGGAAATGCAAAAATGTTGAACAATGAATCAGCAACAACAGATTATATATCTACCTCTACCATACCTGTTGTTGAAACTTTTCCGGTAAAACCAAGGCGCAAGCTTTTTGAAAATCTGGATCTTTCAATGTATGACTTGAGTGGTGAAGGAAGCTTTGAAAAAGGAATCACAAACCTCAGCATGCTTATTGACGAGTACGAAAAATGGATAAAAAACAAAAGAAATGAGGCAAAAAAAATAAGTGATTTGCTTATTCCAACAGCTCTGAGACATCTAAAGAATTGTGATACATATCTTTCAAGAATTAAACGTGGATTTGATCTAATAAATAATGATAAAAAATCTGCCAAAGCTTTCAAATATATGAATCTGGCAATTCTCACTCAGCAATTAAGACATAATCTTAAAACAAGAGAATGGAAAACGTTAGAGGAATTAGAACCTTTGGATCCTTTAGATGTACACGATTCCGACACCTGGCCAAAACAGGGTTTGGGCCAGTGGTACCCATTCCAGATAGGTTTTATTCTTGCATGCATTGAAGGTGTCGTCAAAACTGATTCAGATGAAAGAAACTGGGTTGACACTCTGTGGTTTCCTACCGGTGGTGGTAAGACTGAAGCTTATCTCGGGTTAACAGCATTTACAATTTTTCACCGCAGACTGAAGAAGAAGAATAACGGGGGGACAGTTGCTCTGATGAGGTATACCCTGAGGCTGTTAACAACACAACAGTTTCAAAGGGCGGCCAGCCTCATAACAGCATGTGAGACAATAAGAAGAAACGAACCGGAACTTGGCTCTATTCCTATTTCAATCGGTCTCTGGGTAGGAAATAGTGCGTCTCCAAACAGACGTGACTCTTCAACTCCCGGTTATCCTGGTGCGAAACAACTTTTAGATAAATTATGGATAGCTCCGGACAGAAATAAGAACCCATTTATTGTTCTTAAATGTCCCTGGTGTGGTGCAAGAATGGGCCCTGTTATGTTTAAAAGTAATAATTCTAATTCCACCAGTTATGAAATTAAAGGATATAAACGCCAAAGACTTGAAAACCAGAAATATTCTGTTGTTTTTATTTGTGGTGACGCCGATTGCGAGTTCTCAAATAATGATTCAAGGCTTCCCATTTATGTGATTGATGAGGATATATATGATTTCCCCCCCTCTTTGATTATTGGCACTGTTGATAAATTTGCCTCAATACCTTTCAAATCTGACTGTCACAGTATTTTTGGCATCGGCAGTGAAAACAGTCCTCCGGAACTAATTATACAGGATGAGCTTCATTTAATTTCAGGCCCTCTGGGATCAATGGTTGGAATGTATGAGACACTTGTAGATGGGTTATGCGAGAAAGACGGAATTAATCCAAAGATTATTGCTTCCACAGCAACCATAACAAGAGCACGAGAGCAAATAAAAGCACTGTACAATTGTGATTCAGAAAAGGTTGGTTTATTTCCACCTCCAGGACTGGAGGAAAACGACAGTTTTTTTGGAAAGAAGAGCAATGATTCACTTGAAAGTAGAAAATACCTTGGAGTTTTTCCATCAGGTTATACTTCCTCTCAAACCGCTCAGGTCCGCTTGATAGGCGCGGTGCTGCAGAGCACAAAAACAATCAATGTGGAAAATGAAACGGAATTAGACCCCTACTGGACATTAATGTATTATTTTAACAGTTTGCGGGAGCTCGGACATGCAGTAACACTTATAAGAGATGATATTCAATCATACCTGCCAAAAATACAGAGAAGAAAACAACTGATAGATAATGAAAACAAGCGATATAGCTCTTTAAAATACATTGAGCTTACAAGTCGTGCTCCAAATGAAGATATTATCAAAGCACTTGAGCGCCTTGATTTTGAGTATCCTGCTGATGATAAAACCAAAAACCCTGTTGATATCTGTATGGCTACCAATATGATATCTGTTGGGCTGGATATTGGAAGGCTGGGTTTAATGGTAGTTAACGGTCAGCCAAAAAGTTTCGCCGAATACATACAAACAACAAGTAGAGTGGGAAGACAGTATGGAAAACCAGGGATGGTTATAACAATTTACAATGTATGCAAACCCAGGGATCGATCTCATTACGAGCATTTCAGAGTATCGCATGAATCAATGTACAGCATGGTTGAACCATCAAGTGTAACTCCTTTTTCCAGCCCTGTGAGAGAAAGAGCTCTGCATGCCATAGTGGTTGGTCTCTGTCGCGCAAAATACAGCGCACTTCGAGATTTGCCTGGAGAACTGCCTGATAATATTGAAGACGTGATTGAATTTATTCTTACAAGAGTCTCCGGAATTGATATTGATGAATATGACAACACATCAGACAACCTCAATAATTTTATTCAGAAATGGCGGCAATACAATCCAACCATTTATGGGAATATGGGAGGCTATGTTAACAGCAATGAAAGCTGGCCTTTACTTTATCCTGCTGGAAAAGCAATAGAGGAAAGACTAAAACCATTTGTAACTGAAACTCCCACAAGTCTTAGAAACGTTGATGCTGAATGCAGAGGAATGATACTTCAACAGGATTACAGTAGATATCTGTCAGATGATTGAAAGAAATATCAGAAGGACTCAGCTTACAGGACCATGGGGTATAGGTCATATGATTGACTTCCCAAATGATGAATCATTAGTTGTTGCCGGGCAGGATGCGTGGGATAGGGTTTATAACATGGCACAGGACAGCATGCATGAATTCATAGTAAATGATCAAAGACTGCAGAAAAGACTGGGAGTGAATCATTTCAGAATACCTCCTGACTATCGCTCTCCAGAAATGCAGACGAAGAACCCAGGTCTTGAGATTCCTTTTTTAAGATTTCCTTTATGGCATTATTGTCCCTGGTGCCACTGCATGAAAAAGATCATGCCCTATCAACCAGGTCAACTTAAATGCCCGGCACCTGATTACGAAAAAGGTCGGACATGCAAAAAGAATAAGTATCCATCACAAATGATCCCCGTCAGATTTGTCACCGCCTGTGAAAAAGGCCATCTTGATGATTTTCCATTTTTGGAATGGGCTCACGGTGAAGACAACGAAATAAATAGTAGTTGCTCTTTAAGGTGGAGCGAGGGGAACACACCAGAGCTTTATGACATCTGGATTGAGTGTGATTGCGGAGAAAAAAAATCGATGGCTGGTTCATTCAACAAAAACAGCCTTGAAAATATAAAAAAGTGTTCGGGCAAAAGAGTTTGGCTTGGTGAATTTGATGAGGACCCCGAAAAGTGTGGAAAAAATCTGTGGACTTTACAAAAGGGAGCAACCAATGTTTATTTTCCACTTACCAAATCTTCAATTTTCTTACCTCAAAAAGTTCTGACAGAAGATTACAGTAACATAATAAGAGAAAATCCTACCCTGACCAGCCTGCTTAATGGTGAGCTTAATTACGAAATAATTAAAGTAATAGCTGGCCAGAAAAATATCGAGTACAAAAAATTGCTTTTTTACTTAAAGAAAGAAATTGGAATGGGCGAATTATCAGATGAAGAATATGAAATTGATGAAATAAGGGAAGATGACTTCAGATTAGCCGAATATGATACTATAATAAAAGGAACGACTAATAATAGTGATGAACTTGACATAATGACCAAAAGTCTGGATGAATATAGCACTATAATCAAAGCTTGTTTTTCAAACATTAGATTGATTCACCGCCTTAAGGAAACAAGGGCCCTTTATGGATTTGCGCGCGTAACTTATGATCCTGGAGATATTGCGTCAAAAAAGAATTTGTTATCGGTAAAAAGAAAAAATTGGTTGCCGGCTGTCTGGTATAAAGGTGAGGGTATTTTCATTGAATTTTCAGATGAATTAACGAATCAGTGGGCTGAGAAATACGGTTCAAATAAAAGGTGCCTGCCAATTATTCAAAGATATAATGAATTCAGAAGTACCGAATTTGATCTTGATGAAAAATTTATTCTAATCCACTCATTTGCTCACATGATGATCAATGAGTTGATTTATCAGTGTGGTTATGGTTCAAGTTCATTGAGAGAGAGGATATATTATAAACCCGGGGAAATGTCCGGTGTAATGATATATACCGCCTCTGGAGACTCTGAAGGTTCAATGGGAGGATTGGTTCGCCTTGGTTATCCAGGAAAACTTGAATCAATAATCACTCTGGCCATTGAAAAAACACAATGGTGCTCAAGTGATCCAATTTGCATTAACAGCGAAGGACAGGGGCCTGATTCCTGCAATCTGGCTGCCTGTCACAACTGTTTACTTTTACCCGAAACAAGTTGCGAGTTCGGCAACCGACTTTTGGACAGAGCTCTTTTAACCGGTCATCCGGATGAGGATTTAACGGGCTATTTTAGTTCCATTTACTTTCAAGGAGGATAATTATGGCAAGCTGGATAGAAGTTCCCGACTTCCAAGATTTAAGTGAAGAACAAAAAAAAGTGTACGAATATGGACTAAATAAAAATTTATTAATAGATGGAGCTGCAGGCTCCGGTAAAACGATTCTTGCCATTCTAAGAGCTCGACAGCTTGAAAAGCTCGGGAAAAAAGTTTTGTTCTTAGTTTTCAATAATGTGCTACAATCCTTCACCCGTTATGCTGTTAAACAATATGGGCTAACATCTACAAAAGTTCACACAATTCAGGATCTAACATATGATACACTTGGGTTCCGAGTAATGAAGCCAGATACACTAAAAACCAATCAAATTCATAAACTAACAAATTCATATAATTTTGATCATGTTATAATCGATGAAGGACAGGATTTTAACAATGATACTTACAGAAATATCTATTCAAAATTGGGCTCAGTCTTTACCATTTGTATGGATACCAGACAGAGTATATTCGATGTGGATTTTGATGAAAATCAACTATACCAGATATTTTCTGATCTGGAGAAAAAAAATCTTGAGTTTACCTATAGAAATCCAATTAAAATTTTAGCACTCTCTTTAGGATTTTATAAGAAATTATACCAAACACTTCCATTCAGTACAAATATTAAGGGTTTCAACCCTCAACCGGGTGAGATAGATCTTTATTCAACCGATAATGAAATAGAATTAATTGCAAAACTGGTTAACAATAGAGGCAATAATACTCTGGGAATTTTATTACCCAGAAAAGACTTGGTTACACTATTCCTTGCAAGACTAAAAGAGAATGGCTGCAGTGGAATTGAAGAATATTATTCAGGTATAAATCCGGATGTCCTATCTTTCTCTTTCTCTAATGAGAAACCAAAATTGCTACCTTACTGGAGTGCAAAAGGAATACAGTTTGATATTGTGATTATTCCATTTCTTGATGAAAGTTACAGAGGTCATGTCAAGAATGAGTTGTTTAATAAAACTTGGGAAAAAGAATGGAAAGCTTTATACGTATCAATGACACGTGCAAGATCGAAATTGGTTTTTACAAAAACCATGAATCATTCATTCCCTTATTTAGACTATCTTAATGAAGACCTCATGGTCAACAAAGGTCTGAACATACCAACATCTCAACCAGACGTTAGCATTGGAGGGAAACCATTAGAAGGCCTAGATTTTTAAGAAGTTTTATGGTGAAATCCAAAAAAGACTTCTACCTCTTTACCCATTATCGAAATCTGGGAAATTTTCTAATATCAGGCTACATACATTCTGCCGCTAACGCTAAAACAAGATACTCATATAAATACTGCGGAATAGGAATGGAGGATAATTACCTGGAATTATACCGTGATGATTACCTGCCTGAATTATTGAATAATGAAACTGTTGCCATTAATGTTGGACAAATTTTAAATGTTTTAAAAAGTAGTTGTAATAGAAAACTGTATGGTAAGACAGGTAACTCTGTTACAAAGGCAGGCGCCGCTGTAAGAATCGATTTCAAAGAATTGATACCCATAACAAATATTAAAGAAATACTTTTCAAAGATGAAGAGATTCTTCAAAGATATGTACAAATGGATTGGGAAAATACTATTGACCTTCCATCTGATGCATTAAAAACAGTAAACCAAGAATTTCTAAAAATCGGTAATGTAATTGACACTGTTAATCAAAAAGATCCGTCTGAAAACGGAGAATATGATTATTTCATGAAAAATTTTGGCAAACAAATTATACTTATGGATTTCGTGTATAAAAACAACCTTTTCGATAGATCATTTTCTGGTAGCGTACCATTATCATTTGACCCCTTTCCCTTGCGGGATCAATCATTGCAGAATCTTGTGAGGTGGATAGAATCAATTAGATTTGAAAACAATATCCCTGATTTCTATGACAATGCAATCTTTAATGAAAAGGAATTCAAACTATGGTATTCACTTACAAAAATCGTTTACAATATTAAACCCGCTTACAGAACTGAAAATAAAGAATCAGATCTGGTGGAAAACACCAGACAATACAGTTTTTCAAAAGAGGATGTAAAAAATATAGGCCTTGAACTAAAAAAACATATTGAAGAAGAAATACCTCCAAGAAAATTCTTGAGAGAATTATTCCAACATTCTGAAGAGTTAGATCTCTTTTCAAATGAAATCCTGTCATCAATGGAAAGTGAATCACCTTTTGTCCGAAAAATTTGCAAGCTAATTCACGATCTTACACGTTACGGCAAGGATATTGTACATCTTAAGAAACTTCTAAAAGATAATCTTATTAATCACGAGAATAATGATTTCCTTGATACACTTATTCTCATGACGTTTACCATGTACATTGGAATGGAAAGATTGCCCAAATCAATTAAAATGTCTCCCAACTGGAAGATTACTTGGGACACTTTCTCCAATGATATGATAGCAATTGATACAGAATTTGATAGAACTCAAAAAATTTCAATACTAAAAAGAGGACCAAGAAAAAATATAAACGAATATAAACCGGGGGAATCGATTAAAATTGACAAGAAGTGGTTCCTCATTGATGAGAAAAAGGATGATATAAACGAAGATGAAAACTCACTTTCAATTGCCCTTAAACTAAAAAATAATTTCTCCTTTAATTATTATTACACCGAGAAAATGCCTTATCATAATTATTTGCCCGAGGCTGTAGAACAGCCTTTTCTACGTTGGTTACTAAAGAAAAAACCAGATGAGAAACTGGCAGTACTAATAAACAAGTTATACTCTGATCTTGACGAGAAAGAAAAACTTAATTTTAGCGTTCACATAGAGAACAAAAAGAAATAATAAACTTTTTATCGTCTTTTTTGTTTCTGCCATATAATGATTAGTCAACCTTTTTTATAGCCTCTTCCTCAATTTCTCTGTCAACCTTTCTTATCATCTCTTCCTCCATTTCGCTTATGACAGCATTCTCATATATTTCATGCATTTTATCATCTTTGCCCGAGTTTTGTTTATCCTTGAAAACAAAGTAGCTCACTACGGAACCTACGAATAGTGCAAAAGACACCTGTAAATGCACTTTAACAAATCCCTCTGGCCACCAAACGGGGTCAAATAGTTCAAAACCTTCATCATATGCTGCAAACAGCCAGAAAGAAAAAAAGACTGCACCCGCTATGGCCGATATTTTTTGTATCAGATTCATATTACTAACACCTTATCTAGGATATTTTTTCATTCTGTAACTTTTTTATGCAACTAACTCAACTTTCACCTTGCACATATGCCAGGTATCTTCATCGGGGTTAACCTCTCTAATGGTAC